>Ga0102832_1000243_pt1 | contig 124747 bp, 128 predicted proteins | sample EBPBio282013_DNA_FD_88942 | JGI IMG/M metagenome (GOLD analysis project Ga0102832, IMG submission 88942) | Wastewater treatment Type I Accumulibacter community from EBPR Bioreactor in Madison, WI, USA - Reactor 2_5/28/2013_ DNA (Illumina Assembly) | ecosystem: Engineered > Bioreactor > EBPR >... | reverse complement strand
GCGATCCCATGTGAAAATCTCCGTGGACCTAAGTCCATAAAAACCCTCACAAATCGCACTTCAAAATAGAATCCGCCCGGCTACAATTGTCTATCGCCTAACAAAGATTATCGGAAATAAGGATTGATCGCTCAGTCTCGTCAGTTCGGTGACCTTCAAGCCGTCTCGATTCTTAGTTTTCAGACGCCGAAGAACTGCGGACTACGACTACCTTTGTGCCAGACGCGGGCCACAAACGGTCTGCGCAGCGCCGGATCCATGTTCGCGCGGGTCTCTCGACAAAGAAATGCACGGCGAACGCGGCAACGAGCGTGAGCATGAGCAGGCAGGCCACCTCCCACCACGCCAGCACGTAGGCGCTCGAGCGTTGGGTCAGAGCGGAGTTGACGCCCTTCCATCCAATCAGGATGGGCATGTGCACCAAGTACAAGGCGTAAGAGGCTTCACCTGCGGCCAACATCGACGGCAGGGCGACCGCGCGATCGGCGCCCGATTTGGACAGAAGGGCTAGGCTGAGGACCAAGGGTCCGGCTGCGGCCACCACTACCCGCTCGTCCGCTTTGAAGTGCATCAGCAGCAACAGAATGATTGCCGACAGCCAGGCCGCGCCGATCGCGTGCGGCCGAGGCAGGTGCACCCGCTGTCCCAGCCGGTAGAGACCTATCCCATAGAGAAACTCGGGTATGATCCGCAGCACGCCCATGTTCAGTTGCGCGTGGACGACCAAGTCACCAAACACCGCTTGATAGGCCAGATCCAGCGCCACGAAGACCAGTGCCGACAGGGCGAGCAGGATCCAGGGTCGACGGGCCAGGACGAGGCCGATCCAGGCGAAGGCGGGAAAGGCGAGATAGGCGAACCATTCGGCGGAAAGCGACCATGAGGGACCGTTCCATGCCGCCACGACCGTTTCCGGCAGCCAAGCATGCACCAGTAGGACTGTCGTGAGCAGGCCGAGGGGATTGTAGAGGCGTCGATCGAACTCTGCGCCGACTAGGGTTCCCGCGCCGACCATCACCAGCACGAACCCCAAAACGGCGATATGGGCCGGGTAAACACGTGCAAAGCGCGCCGCCAAGAAGCGGCGATAGTTCAACTGCCCGTCTTCTAGCGCCTGACGATAGGCATGAGTGAGGACGAAGCCAGACAAGATGAAGAAGGCGTCGACGCCGAGCCCGGCTCGATTGAAGATGCCCGTCGAGGCCATGGCGTTCCAGGGCCATTGCAATTGGTAGTGGAAGAGCACGACTCCCAGAGCCAGCACAAAGCGGACCGAGGTCAGCGCGGGTAGACTGTTGGGGAAGGACGTTGTTTCACGCCCAATCTGATCAACGATTTGCATTCTAGCCCCCGCCCTGCTGCGTATACGCGCGGGGAGCAGGTCAACCCTCATCGTCTTATTGAACCGCAATTCCACCAGTCGTCGGCACGCCAGTGACGGACGCAAATGGAGCGCGCCAAAAATCATCAGGATCGGCGAGGGCTAAGATCGCACCGAAACGTAGTGACAGGGACGAGATCGCCCTAGCTGCATCTTAGTGACCAGTCGCAGGACCTTAGACGATGACTCAATTTGACCGCCGGCAGTTGTTGCGCGGAGCAGCCGCGTTGGGCTCCAGCCTCGCAACAGTCGCTCTTCTTCCCAGTTGGGCACAGAGCGCGACGCCGGGCCTCCTCTCGACCCTGCCAACGCTGTCGGGTCAGGACATCAAGCTGACCATCGGCCATGCGCCGGTGACGATCGACGGTAAGCGTGGACACGCCGTGGCAATCAACGGCACCGTTCCTGGCCCTCTGATCCGCTTGAAGGAAGGTCAGACCGTCCGGCTCTCGGTCACCAACGCTCTAGATGAGGAGACCTCGATCCACTGGCATGGGCTGCTCGTTCCCTTCCAAATGGACGGCGTGCCGGGCGTCAGCTTTCCCGGCATTCCGCCCGGCGAAACCTTCGTCTACGAATTCCCGGTCAAGCAGTCGGGCACCTACTGGTATCATAGCCACTCGGGCCTTCAGGAGGCCGAGGGTCACTACGGCCCCCTCGTCATTGAGCCGGCCGAGCCTGACCCGATCGCCTATGATCGGGAGCATGTGATCGTGCTCTCCGATTTCAGCTTCATGCACCCCCACCTGATCTTCAAGCGCATGAAGCAGCAGGCCGGGGTGTTCAATTACCAAAAGCAGACCCTCTCCAGCCTGATGGCCGGCAAGGACCAGACGCTCCAGGAGCGGATGGAGTGGGGCAAGTGGCGGATGGACCCCACCGATATCTCCGACGTCACTGGCGCGGTCATGTCGTTCCTGGTCAACGGCCACGGCCCCACCGACAACTGGACGGGCCTGTTTACGCCCGGCGAGCGGGTCCGCCTGCGGTTCATCAACGCGGCCGCCCAGATGATGTTCAACGTGCGGATTCCCGGGCTGAAGCTGACTGTGGTCGCCGCTGACGGTCAGACCGTGAAGCCGGTCGAAGTCGATGAGTTCCAGATCGGCAATGCCGAGACCTACGACGTCATCGTCCAACCGACGCAGGACAAGGCCTTCACCCTGGTGGCCGAGGCGGTTGACCGCTCCGGCATGGGTAGAGCGACGTTGGCCCCGCGCGCCGGGATGACCGCCCCAGTTCCGCCGCTGCGCGAACGTCCGTTGGCCACCATGAAGGACATGGGCATGGACATGAGCAGCATGGACATGAGCGGCTCAGGCGCCATGGGCGGCATAGACCATGCCGCCATGGGGCACGACATGGCGGCCATGGCTGCCGCTCCTGGCATGGCCGCGCCCAAGCCGCGCGGCTCCGATGTCATGGGCGACATGGGCGGCATGAAGATGTCGATGCGCGACCCGCTGAACGCGCCTCAGATCAAGCTAGGCCCTGGCGTGCAGACCATTACACCGATGCCGATCGACCGGACCGGTGAGCCTGGCCAGGGCTTGGAAAGCGTCGGTCACCGAGTCCTGGTCTACAAGGATCTGCTGGCCCTGACGCCCAATCCCGACACCCGGACCCCGACCCGGGCCCTGGAGATCCGGCTGACCGGCAACATGGAACGCTTCATGTGGGGGTTCGACGGCCAGAAGTTCAGCGACGCGACCAAGCCCTACGCCTTCGACAAGGGCGAAAGGGTGCGGGTCACGCTGGTCAATGACACCATGATGGCCCACCCGATCCACCTGCATGGCCACTTCTTCGAGCTGACCCACGCGCCGGTCGGATTTGGACCTCGCAAGCACACAGTCATCGTGCTGCCTGGAGGCAAGGTGTCTTGGGACTTCACTGCCGATCCCGGCGACTGGGCTTTCCACTGCCACATGCTCTACCACATGCACGCGGGCATGTTTCAGGTGTTCAGCGTGCGGCCTCTCGAAGGAGGCGCGGCATGAACCGGCTCGTCGTAGTCAGCCTGTTGCCGCTCGCCTTGGCCGGGCCAGCCATGGCCCAGACCATGGATCATTCCTCGATGCCGGGCATGACCATGCCCGCCGCGCCGGCCAAGCCGGCCGCCAAACCTGCCAAGCCAGAAGCGGCGGCTCATCAGCATCAGGTGGCCCCCGCTGCAGCGACCGCGAAGCCAGCGACGCCCGCAGCCGGCGAAGCCGATCCGCACGCCGGACATGACATGTCGGCGGGAACGATGGACCATTCCGCCATGCCGGGCATGGACATGGGGGCGCCAACAGAGACCAGCACAACAATGGGTGATCTGGAGGTCCCAACGGGGCCGCCGCCGGCGGCGCCAATCGACTACGCCGCCGACCGCGTGTTCTCGCCGGCCGCCATGGCCACCGCGCGCGGCCAACTTCGGCGTGAGCATGGCGGCATAAGCAGCTCCATGGTCATAGCCAACATCGCCGAGTGGGCGCCCGGGTCAGGCAAGGACGGCTATCGCTGGGAAGGCGAGGCATGGTTTGGCGGCGACATCCATCGCCTTGTGATCAAGACCGAAGGCGAAGGCGAAGGCGTCGTCGGCGACGGCCTTGAGCAAGCCGAACTGCAAGCGCTCTATTCCCGCGCGATCGGTCCCTACTTCAATCTGCAGGTAGGGGTGCGGCATGATTTCGAGCCCAATCCCACCCGCACCTACGCGACTGTCGGATTCGAGGGCCTGGCGCCCTATTGGTTCGAGGTGAGCGGCGCGGCCTTCCTATCCGACAGAGGCGATCTCTCTGGGCGGCTGGAAGGCTCCTACGATCAGCGCATCACCCAGCGCCTGATCCTGCAGCCGCGCGCGGAGTTCAACCTCGCCGCCTCGAATGACGCGGCGACCGGGATAGGTTCTGGCCTGTCGAGCGCGGAGCTAGGCTTGCGGCTTCGCTACGAGATCCGCCGGGAGTTCGCCCCCTATATCGGCGTCACCTACGACCGAAAATTCGGGAAGACAGCCGACTACAGCCGCGCCGCCGGCGAGGATGTCGAGGATACTCGCCTGGTGTTTGGCCTTCGGGCCTGGTTCTGACCCAATATGCCGCGTGCGGCAGGAGACCCTGAGAATGAAACACCTACTTTCGACGCTTGGCGCCGGCCTGTTGCTGATCACCGGCACAGCGCTGGCTCACGAACCAGCCAAGCCTGCCACCGCATCCTCGAACAGCCTGGCCCCGGCGGCCAAGTCCGCAGCCCTGGCCGTAGACGGCTTCCATGCGGCGCTGGCGGCGGGCGACACCGAAAAAGCCCTGGCTTTGTTGGCGCCCGACGTTCTGGTGGTTGAGGAGGGCGGCGCGGAGCGATCGCGGGCCGAATATGCCAGCCATCACTTGGCCGCCGACGCGGCCTTTACCCGCGCTGTGCCCAGCACGCCGCTGTCACGGTCGGGCCTGGCCCAAGGCGACCTAGCCTATATCGTCAGCGAAAGCCGCACGACGGGTGTCTACGGCGGCAAGCCGGTGGACCGCCTGTCGGCCGAGACTATGGTCCTTCGCCACGAGCCGGCGGGTTGGAAGATTGTCCATATCCATTGGTCTTCCCGGGCCGCCAAGCCGAAATAGTCGATCGCCCCTGCCCTGCCGGAGCCCACCCGTGACCCGCTTGATCCGTCGCCCCCTCCTCGCGCGCCGCGCCCTGCTGCTGGGGGCCGGCGCCGCCACTCTACTGGCGGCCTGCGCGCAAGGCGCCGAACCCCTGGCTATCCAAGTCTACAAGACCCCGTTCTGCGGATGCTGCACCAAGTGGGTCGAGGCCTTGAGGGCAGCCGGCCTCAAGCCGTCTATCAACGAGCTGGACGATCTGACGCCGGTGCGGGCCACCTACGGCGTCGACGACACCCTGTCTTCGTGCCACACCGCACGGATCGGCGGCTACACCATCGAGGGTCACGTACCGCCGTCCGACATTCTTCGGCTGTTGCAAGAACGCCCCAAAGCGTTGGGCCTGGCGGTCCCTGGAATGCCGATCGGATCGCCCGGCATGGAAATGCCCGGAGCCGTCGCCGAGCCCTACGCGACCCTGCTGCTGCTTGACGCCAAGGGCGCGACCCGGGTTTTCGCCCGCCATGGCTGATCGGCGCCTGACACCGATTTTTGCGCTTCGCCGCGAGGGACAGGGCCCGGGCCGTGCGTATGATCTGTGGGCGACCGGGGCGTCGCACCTTGGAGACATCCGATGACTACCAAGACCACCTCCACCGTCCTGGCGATGATCGCCGCAGGCGGCCTGATGCTCGCCGCTTCCCAGGCCGCAGCCCACGCCAAGCTGGTCAGCGCCAATCCCGCGCCCGACGCCACAGTCGCCGCCCCCAAGGCGATCAGCCTGAAATTTAGCGAGAAACTCGAAGCCAAGTTCTCCAGCTTCGAAATCGCCAAGGCCTCGGGCGGTGCCGTGCCGGTCAAGATCAAGGTCGCCAAGGGCGGGATGGTCATCGACGGCGCCCTGGCCGCGCCGCTTGCGCCGGGCGCCTACAAGGTCAGCTGGCGCGTGGTCACCGCCGACGCCCATCGCATCAACGGCGCCTACAGCTTCACGGTCCGCTAGGACGATGATCGAGTCGCTCGTCGTTCTGGCGCGCCTTGTCCAGTATGCCGGGGCGGCGATGCTGTTTGGCGCGCCGCTCTTCTACCTCTACGGCCTGCCTGCCGATGGCCCCGGCGCGGCGCGAACCAGCGCCGGAACGAAGGGACTGGTCGTGGTCGCCGGCCTGCTGACGGCGATCGGCTGCGGCCTGGCGCTGCTGGCCCAGACGGCAATGATGACCGGCGCGCTTGCCGACGCCCTCGACCCAGAGGCTCTAGTCATGGTGGCGACCGGCACCCAGTTCGGCGTCTCGGTCATGACCCGCGCGGTCGCGGGCTTGGCGGCCCTGGCAGTCGCCGCGACCTTACGTCCATCGACCCGTCTCTGGCGCGCCAGCGCCGGGCTGGGCGCGGTGGCCCTGGCCAGCTTCGCCTGGAGCGGACACGGCGCTGACGGCGAAGGGGCGGCCGGCCTCTTCAAACTTGCCGCCGACGTCCTCCACCTCCTGGCCGCCGGGGTCTGGCTCGGCGCTTTGGCCGCCCTGCTCCTCCTGGTTCTCAGCGTGCGACGGGCGCAGGCCGCCGCCCTGCAAGCGCTTTACGGGGCGCTTGAGGGATTTTCCGGCGTCGGCTCCTTGGTTGTAGCCACGCTGGTGCTGACCGGCCTCATCAGCAGCTGGTTCCTGGTGGGACCTACTCATATCCTCGATATGGCTTCGACTACCTGGGGAGCCGTGCTCCTGGCCAAGCTCTCTGTCTTCGCACTGATGCTGAGCCTTGCCGCGCTCAACCGCTTCGTGCTGACGCCGCGACTGCAGCGGGCGCTCGTCGGCATGGATCCCGCCTCAGCGCTAGTGGCCCTGCGGAGAAGCCTGCTGGTGGAGTCAGCCGCCGGCTTCTCGGTTCTGATCCTGGTCAGTTGGCTGGGGACGCTGGCCCCGCCAGCCTCGCTCTGACCATGGCGGACTGCGGATCCCTCCATCGTCTACGCCTGATGACGCCGGCGGGTCGCGGCGCTATGGTGACGCCATGCTGAGACATGCGCTCGCTTTCCTGGCCGCCCTGGCCCTCGCTTTTAGCCCGCTGGCGGTCAACGCCGCCCAGGCTGATTGCGATATGACGGGCATGGACATGAGCGCGATGAGCATGGTCATGTCTGCGGACGCCATGGCTTCGGACACCGCCCAGGACCCTTGCTGCGACCATGGCAAGGCGATGTCGGCCAAGGACTGCGCCCGGGCCTGCGCGACCAGTTGCGCCTTGGCTGTCGCCGCGCCGGGTGAGGGCGCGATCGACTATTCGCCGATCGCCTACCGGATCGAGACGCACTGGTCGAACACCAGCGGCCGGACCCATGATCCGGGCCAGGAAGACCCGCCTCCCAGATTGCTGATCTGACGACCGGCCAACCGCCGGTCTGACGCTCCCGTGCCCGCCGTCGTGCGTCTTCGCACGCGGTCGAATGGCGCGGTCGCTTGCCCCCTTGCGGGCTTTTCAGATCACGACCTCAAGGAACGACCCCATGACCCTGCGTCACGCCCTCCTGGGCGCCTTGGCCGCCGGCCTGACCTTCGGCGTCTCTGCCGCCCTCGCCGCCACCGTCCCCGCCTGCAGCCATCTGCGCACGGAGGCCCCCCCGTCCAACCCCAAGGACGTCTTTCGCACCGCGGTCCGCATGTGCGACATGCCGGCCGACTGCGGAATGATGCCCCGCAAGGCCGGCGCGGCCCAGCCCGCCGCCTCGCTCCAAGGCTAGGGATCGGCTGAACCCAGGCGGCGGGCCATCCCCTTCCGCCGCCTGGACGGCCGGCCTCGGCGGGGCGGCTGCAAACGCCCCGTCGAGGCATCCCGTCTGGCCTTTTCGCCGACGTCGTTCGCACGATCCGACAGGACTCCTTCATGCGTCTCATTTTGCTTCTCGCGGGTCTTGGGCTGGCCAACGCCGCCCAGGCCGGCCCGCTGACCTTCAACGCCGCCCGGGAGATGGCCCTGCAATCGCCGGTCCTGGCCGCGACGGCGGCCGATCTCGAAGCGGCCAAGTCCCAGGGTAAGGCGGCGGGCAGGTTGCCCGACCCCAAGCTGCGCGTCGGCCTGGACAATTTCCCGATCTCCGGTCCCCCTACCGGGACCTTTGGCGGCGACAGTATGACCATGGTCAGCGTCGGCCTGATGCAGGACCGGCCCAGCGCCGCCAAGCGCGAGGCCGCGCGTCAGGCGGCTCGGGCAGAGGTCACGACCGCCGGCGCCCGCCAGGCCGTGACGGCGCGCGAGACGCAGCTAGCCGCGGCCCTGGCCTGGATCGATCTGTTCTACACCGATCAGAAGCTGGCCGCCCTCGCCGCGGTCGAACGGGCGATCACACCACTGCGAGACACTGCGCCCGCCGCCGTCACCACCGGCGATGCCCGCCCGGGCCAAGCGCTGGAAGCCTAACAGAAGCTGGCCGCACTGGCTGATCGACGCAGCGAACTGCTAGCCGCGCGGGCCCGCGCCGCCGCCGAGCTGACCCGTTGGACCGGCGAGCCTGGACCTCAGCCCGTCGGGCCGGCTCCCAACTTCCTCATCAACGCCGAGGCCCTGCGCGCCGGCCTGCCAGACCATCCCAGTCTTCGCGCCTTGGATGCGGCGCGCCAGACGGCCGGCGCCCAGTTGGCCCAAGCGCGCGCCCAAGCCCATCCCGACACCAGTTGGGATTTCGCCTACCAGAAGCGCGACGGCGCCTATGGCGACATGGTGTCGGTCGGGGTGACCTTTGGCTTGCCGCTGTTTGGCCAGGTCAGGCGAGAGCCGCTGATTGCGGCTCAGAACGCGAGGGTCCGAGGGGCCGAAAGTCAAAGGGCAGCGGGCGAGCGCCAATTGCTCGCCGCGCTGGAGACCGACCTCGCAGATCACCAGATGCACCACGAACAGTTGGCCCGCGCCCAAGAGACCCTGGCCCCGCTGGCCCAGCAACGCGCCGACCTGGAGACCGCCAGCTACGCCGCTGGGCGCGCCAGCTTGAGCGACGTGCTCGGCGTGTTGCTCGACCTGGCCGAGACCAAGCTTTCGATCCTCGACCGCCAAGCCTTCGTCGCGCGCGATAGCGCCAAGATCAACCTGACCTACGGAACCGCGTCATGAGCCGCGTCACGACCCTCTCGACCCGATCCCTGATCGCGGGCGTCGCCGCCATCGCCCTTCTGGCCACGGCCGGGGGCTATGGTTTGGGCCAGTGGCGCAAGGCGCCCGCCCCGGCCGCAGGCGAAGCGCCTGACCGTAAGATCCTCTACTGGTATGATCCGATGGTCCCTGCCCAGCGCTTCGACAAGCCGGGCAAGTCGCCGTTCATGGACATGCAATTGGTCCCCCGTTACGCCGACGAGGGCGCCGGGCCGAACGCGTCCAGCGTCGCCGTCGATCCGCGCGGCGCCCAGACCCTGGGCATGCGATTGGCCCGCGCCGAGATGACGTCGCTCGCCCCCGGCTTGACGATTCCGGGATCGATCGAGTTCAACCAGCGCGACCTGGCTATCGTCCAGACCCGAACCGCCGGCTTCGTGCAGCGCGTCTATGGCCATGCCCCCGGCGACATCATCGCGGCTGGCGCGCCCATCGCCGACCTGTTCAACCCCGATTGGGCGGGCGCGCAGACCGAATATCTGGCCGTGCGCCGCATCGGCGACCCGCGCCTGACGGCCGCCGCCCGGTCGCGCCTGACCTTGCTTGGCATGAGCCAATCCCTGATCGCCGCGGTCGAGCACGGCGGCAAGGTCCAGACGACATCCACCGTGCGCGCGCTGATCGGCGGGGTGGTCCCAGACCCTGGATGTGCGGGCCGGCATGAGTCTGGCCTCGGGCCAGAGCTTGGCGCAGATCAGCGGTCTTGCGACCGTTTGGCTGACCCTGTCGGCGCCTGAGGCCCAGGCCGGGCTGATCAGGATCGGCCAGTCGGTCTCGGCCCAGTTGCCCGCCTTTCCCGGCGAGACCTTCAGCGGCCGGGTCAGCGCCATCCTGCCAGCCGCTCAGGCCGACAGCCGCACCCTGCAGGTCCGGGTCGAACTGGCCAATCGCGGCGGCCGGCTGCGGCCGGGCATGTTCGCCACGGCCAGTCTTGCCGGTGACGCCGCTCCGGTCCTGACCGTCCCCAGCGAGGCCATAATCCGCACCGGCCGGCGCGACCTGGTGATGTTGGCCCAGGGCGGCGGCCGCTACCAACCCGCCGAGGTCCGTGTGGGTCGCCAGGCCGGCGATCGCACCGAGATCCTCGCCGGCCTCAGCGCCGGTGATCAGGTCGTGGCCTCCGGCCAGTTCCTGCTCGATTCCGAAGCCAGCCTCGCCGGCTTGGAACCCCGGCCGCTGACGAACCAAGCGGCCACCGCTCCGGCCATGGGAGCGGCCGCGTCGATGATGAAGCTCGCCCCCACCGCCGCCAAGCCGCTCTTGCAGGCGAAGGGACGGGTCGAAGAGATCACCGCCGACACGATCACCCTGAGCCACGGCCCCGTGCCCGCGATCGGCTGGCCGGCCATGACGATGACCTTCAAGCTCGACCCGCCAAGCCTGGCTCGGGGATTGAAGGCGGGCGATCAGGCGGCTTTCGGCTTCGAACAACGTCCTGACGGCCCCGCCGTGCGCAGCCTGCACCGCGTGGAGGCAAGCCGTTGATCGCCGCCGTCATCCGCTGGTCGCTGGCCAACCGGTTCTTCGTGCTGCTCGGGGCCCTGGTCCTGCTGGCCGGCGGGCTTGTGGCGCTGCGCGAGACGCCACTGGACGCCCTACCCGATCTCTCCGACGTGCAGGTGGTGATCCGCACGCCGGCCCAGGGCCAGGCTCCGCGCCTGGTCGAGGACCAGATCACCTACCCCCTGGCCACCACCATGTTGTCGGTGCCGGGCGCCAAGACCGTGCGCGGCTACTCGTTCTTCGGCGACAGCTTCGTCTATGTGCTGTTCGCCGACGGAACCGATCCCTATTGGGCCCGCTCGCGGGTCCTGGAGTCGTTGAGCCAAGTCCAAAGCCGGCTTCCGGCCGGGGCCCGCCCGGCGCTGGGTCCCGACGCCACCGGTGTGGGCTGGATCTTCGAATATGCTCTGGTCGACCGAACCGGCCGCCATGACCTGAGCCAGCTTCGGTCCTTGCAGGACTGGTTCGTGCGCTATGAGCTGAAGACCCTGCCGGGGGTGGCCGAGGTGGCCAGCATCGGCGGCATGGTGCGCCAGTACCAGGTTGTGCTCGACCCGCAGAAGTTGGCGGCCTACGGCTTCACCCACCAAGCCGTGGTCGAGGCGCTGAACGGCGCCAACCAGGAAGCCGGCGGCTCGGTCGTCGAAATGGCCGAAGCCGAATACATGGTCCGGGCCAGCGGCTATCTGAGCAGTCTGGCCGACTTCGCCGCCGTGCCCGTCAAGACCGCGGCCGGCGGCGTGCCCATCACCCTGGGCCAGGTCGCCACGATCCAGATTGGACCGGAGATGCGCCGGGGGATCGCCGAGCTCAACGGCCAGGGCGAGGTCGCCGGCGGGGTGGTGGTGTTGCGCTCGGGCGAGGACGCCCGCGCCACCCTCAAGGCCGTGCAGGACAAGTTGAAGATCCTCAAGACCACCCTGCCGGCAGGCGTGGAGATCGTCACCACCTATGACCGCTCGGGCCTGATCGACCGCGCCATCGACAATCTGAAGTCCAAGCTCTTCGAGGAGTTCATCGTCGTCGCCCTGGTCTGCGCGCTCTTCCTCTGGCATTTGCGCTCGGCCCTGGTGGCGATCATCGCCCTGCCGCTGGGCGTGCTGGCCGCCTTTATCGTCATGCGCGCCCAGGGGGTCAACGCCAACATCATGTCGCTGGGCGGCATCGCCATCGCCATCGGGGCCATGGTCGATGCGGCGGTCGTGATGATCGAGAACGCGCACAAGCATCTCGAGCGCTGGACGCACGATCACCCCGGCCAGACGATCGGCGACAAGGAACGCTGGGACGAGATCGCCGCCGCCGCCGTCGAGGTCGGACCGGCCCTTTTCCTGAGCCTGCTGATCATCACCTTCTCGTTCATCCCGGTCTTCACCCTTCAGGGCCAAGAAGGTCGGCTCTTCGCGCCCCTGGGCTTCACCAAGACCTACGCCATGGCCGCCGCGGCCCTTCTGTCGATTACGTTGATCCCGGTGCTGATGGGCTATCTGATCCGTGGCCGGATTCCGGCCGAGACCGCCAACCCCATCAACCGGCTGCTGAGCGCGATCTATGCGCCGGCCCTGGACTGGGTGCTCAGGCGTCCGCGCACCACGCTGGTCATCGGCGCCCTGGTCTTCACCACCACCCTGATCCCGCTGTCTCGGCTAGGCGGCGAGTTCATGCCGACCCTGAACGAAGGCGATCTGCTCTACATGCCATCGGCCCTTCCAGGCTTGTCGGCGGCCAAAGCCGGCGCGCTTCTTCAGCAGACCGATCGGCTGATCAAGACCGTCCCCGAGGTCGACAGCGTGTTCGGTAAGGCCGGCCGCGCGGAGTCAGCGACCGATCCGGCCCCGCTGGAGATGTTCGAGACCACCATCCGCTTCAAGCCGCGCGACCAGTGGCGCCCCGGCATGACCCCGGAAAAGCTGGTCGAGGAATTGGACCGCACGGTGGCGGTTCCGGGCCTCTCCAACGTCTGGGTGCCGCCGATCCGCAACCGCATCGACATGCTGGCCACCGGCATCAAGAGCCCGATCGGGGTCAAGGTGTCGGGCGCGAACCTTGATGACCTCGACCGCGTCGCCCAGCAGATCGCCCAAGTCGCCAAGACCGTGCCAGGGGTCAGTTCGGCCCTGGCCGAGCGGCTGACCGGCGGGCGCTATATCGATGTCCGCATCGACCGAGCCGCCGCTGGCCGCCACGGCCTCAACATCGCCGACGTCCAGGCTATCGTCTCGGGTGCGATCGGCGGCCAGACGGTCGGCGAGACCGTCGAGGGCCTGGCCCGCTATCCGATCAGCGTGCGGTATCCTCGCGAAGTGCGCGGCGATCTCGAAGCCCTGCGGGTCCTGCCGATCCTCACCCCATCGCTGCAGCAGATCACCCTAAGCACGGTGGCCCAGGTGGCGATCAGCGAGGGGCCGCCGATGCTCAAGAGCGAGAACGGGCGGCCGACCACCTTCGTCTATGTCGATGTGCGCGGGCGCGACCTGTCATCCGTCGTCGCCGATCTGCAGCGGGCGGTGGCCAAGGACATCAAGCCGGTCGCCGGGGTGACCATCAGCTATTCGGGGCAGTTCGAATATCTGCGGCGGGCGGTCGAGCGGCTGAAGATTGTCGTGCCGGCGACGCTGCTGATCATCTTCGTGCTGCTCTACCTGACCTTCCGCCGGTTCGACGAGGCGGCCCTGATCATGGGCGCCCTGCCCTTCGCCCTGACCGGCGGTTTCTGGGCGCTCTACTTACTGGGCTTCAATCAGTCGGTGGCCACTGGCGTCGGCTTCATCGCCCTGGCCGGCGTCTCGGCCGAGTTCGGGGTGGTGATGCTGATCTATCTCAAGCAGGCCCTGGCGGAGCGCCAGGGTGTTCTGAGCGACGCCGACCTCAGCCAAGCGATCCGCGAGGGCGCCTTGTTGCGGGTCAGGCCCAAGGCCATGACCGTGGCGGTGATCCTGGCGGGCCTGATCCCGATCCTGATCGGCCACGGCGCCGGCTCCGAAGTGATGAGCCGGATCGCCGCGCCGATGATCGGCGGAATGCTCAGCGCGCCGCTGCTGTCGATGTTTGTGGTGCCGGCCGCCTATCTGTTGATCGAGCGTCGGCGGCGCCCGCGTCACGGCATCTAGGTCAGAGGGAGGGCGGGCGCGATCTACGCCCGCCCTCTCGCCTCAGGCAGGCGTCACACGGTAGCCCGCCGCCGCGACGGCGGCGGAGACGATCTCCGAGGTCGCGCCGGTGTCGATTTCGAGACTTCGGCCGGCTACGTCGGCGCGAACGATCGCGTTGGCGTCAACGCCTTGTACGGCTTTAGTGACAGTTGCGACGCAATGGCCGCAGGTCATGTTTTCGATGGTGTAGCGAAGCATCTGGCGTTCCTTGTTCGACTTCGCTGCAACAGATGGGCCTTCCCATCATGGCAAGGTCAAGAGCCGCTGATGGGAAATCGTGGCTGAGGGATCGCCTTGGGTTGACGCGTATCTTCCTGGCGTAGGTCGGCCCTCCCCGGCCCATCCGCCCCGACAGGAGACATAATTCGATGAAGACCTTTCTCGCCGCCGGCGCCTTGGCCTTGGCGCTCACGGGACCTGCCCTGGCTCAAGCCGACATGAAGATGGGCGACATGAAGATGGACGATATGGCGGGCATGAAGCATGACGCTCCGGCCGCGACCAAGACGGCCGACGGCCAAGGAGTGATCAAGGGCATCGACGCGGCTGGCGGCACGGTCACCCTGCAGCACCAACCGATCCCGGCGCTCAAATGGCCCGCCATGACCATGAAGTTCAAGGCCGCCCCCGCCCTTCTGAAGCCCTTCAAGGTCGGCCAAGCCGTGACCTTCAAGCTTAAGCCGATGGGCGCTTCGGCCGAAGTCGTGGCGATGTCGGCAAAGTAGCCCTCAACCCGTTCGGCCGCTCTTTAACGCGGCGGGCGAACGGGTCCGTTGACCTGCGACGGCTGCAAGGTGCGCGAGGGGTCGACGACCTTGAGGTTGACGCTCGCGGCTTTTGCGGGCTCACCGACGGGCTGAAGGATGAAGGCCAGGACCCAGTCGCCGCTGGTCGGAAAATCGGCCCGAAAGCGTAGTAATCCATAGTCGAGCGACGGCTCGAAAAAGGCTGGAAACACCGCCGAGCCGGTCGTGCTCACAGTGGCGTCTCGCGCCGAGAACGCGGGCATGATGCGGCCCGGCTCGACGGGGCTGACCTTTACCAGAACGGTCGTCGCGATCCCGCGGGTTAAGCTCGGTGAGGCGACTTCGAACCTGTAGTCGGCGGCCTCTACGGCGAGCGGAGCCGCGATCAGGCCAGCGCCCAACACCAAGGCCAGCCGCCAATTCAACGGAAGCCCCGCGCCGGGGCCGGCTCGCGCCGGGGCGGTTGGCCGGAGCCAAGGTCGGCCAGGATCGGACAGTCAGGCCGCTCGTCGCCCGCGCAGTCGCGCGAGAGGTCGCGCAGAGTGTCAGCCATGGCCCGCATTTCGGCGATTTTGGCCTCCAGCGCCCGCACATGACCATCGGCAATCGCCTTGACCTCGCGGCTTGGGCGGACACGGTCACGCCACAGCGACAACAGGTGGGCGATCTCCTCGACCGAAAACCCGAGCGAACGGGCGCGACGAATGAACCGCAGCTCGTTGACCTCACGCTCGCTGAAGCTGCGATAGTTGCTGTCGGTGCGGCCGGCCGGCGTGATCAGTTTGATCTGCTCGTAGTAGCGGATCATTTTGGCCGAGACCCCGGACGCCTTGGCAGCCTGTCCGATGTTCATTTGGGGGGGGCGTCCTTGGCTTGGCTGCAGGCAGGGGCGAGGTGAAGGCGCGCAGACGCAAGGCGTTGAACAGCACGCTGACGCTGGACAAGGCCATCGCGCCGGCCGCCACCATCGGCGAAAGCGACAGGCCAAGGGCCGGCGCCAACGCCCCCGCCGCCACGGGGATCAGGATCACGTTGTAGCCAAAGGCCCAGGCCAGGTTCTGGCGGATGTTGCGCAAGGTCGCGCGACTGAGCGCCAGGGCGTTGACGACGCCGCGCAGATCCCCGCCCATCAGCACGACGTCGGCGCTCTCGATGGCGATGTCGGTTCCCTGCCCCATGGCCAGGCCGACATCGGCGCTGGCCAAGGCCGGCGCGTCGTTGACGCCGTCGCCGACGAAGGCCGTCGGGCCATACCGGGAGCGCAAGGCCCCGATCGCCTCGGTCTTGCCCTGAGGAAGCACCTCGGCCACGACCTCGTCGATCCCCAGTATCCTGGCGACCGCGTCGGCGGTGCGCCGGTTGTCGCCGGTGACCATCGCCACCTTCAGGCCTTGGGCGTGCAGGGCGGCGATGGCGGCGGGCGTGGTCTCGCGAATGGGATCGGCCACCGCCAGAACCGCCGCCAGACGCCCGTCGATCGCCACATAGAGCGGACTCTTGCCGGCGTCGCCCAAACGGGCGGCTTCCTCGGCGAAAGGCTCGACGTCCAGCGCTAGGCGCAGCATGTAGCGATCCGCGCCAACCTCAACGCGGCTCCCTGCCACGATCCCCTGCGCGCCAAACCCTGGGGTCGAAGCAAAGTCACGCAGTGGGCCAGGCGCTGCCCCTTCGGCCTTGGCCGCGCTGACGATGGCCTGAGCGATCGGGTGCTCCGAGCGCGCCTCGACCGCCGCAGCCAGGCTCAGGACCTCGCCGCGGGCAAACCCGTCCGCGACGATCAGGTCGGTCAATTCCGGACGCCCCTTGGTCAGGGTGCCAGTCTTGTCCAGAGCCACAACCTTCGCCTCCTGCAGAGCCTGGAGGGCTTCTCCACGGCGGAACAGGACGCCTAGTTCGGCGGCCCTGCCGGTGCCGACCATGATCGAGGTCGGCGTGGCCAGGCCCATGGCGCACGGACAGGCGATGATTAGCACCGCCACCGCGTGGACCAGCGCCAGGCCCAGAGCGGGCGGCGGGCCCAACACCAGCCAGGCCAGGAAGGTCGCGACGGCCACGACGATGACGGCGGGCACAAACCAAGCCGTGATCTTGTCGACGAGGGCCTGGATCGGGAGCTTGGAGCCCTGCGCGGCCTGCACCATGCGTACGATCTGGGCGAGTAGGGTATCGCCGCCGACCTTGGTGGCCTTGAACCGCATGGCGCCGGTGGTGTTGACCGTGCCGCCAACCACGCTTGCGCCGACCGTCTTTTCCACCGGGATCGGCTCGCCGGTGATCATCGCCTCGTCGACGAACGACACGCCCTCCTCGACGACCCCATCGACCGGGATCCGCTCGCCGGGACGGATCAGGACCAGGTCGCCGGGAACAACCTCGCCGATCGCGATCTCGACCGCCTGACCGCCGCGTTCGACCCGCGCTGTCTTGGCTTGCAAGGTCATCAATCGCTTGATGGCTTGGCTCGTCGCGCCCTTGGCCCGAGCTTCGAACCAGCGTCCGACCAGGATCAAGGTGACGATGACGGCCGCAGCCTCGTAATAGACGCCGTCCGTGCCGGCCGGCAACGCGCCCGGCGCGAAGGTGGCGACCAGCGAATAGGCAAAAGCGGCGCTCGCGCCCAGCACGACCAGGCTGTTCATGTCGGGTGTCAGGCGCAGCAGATTTGGCACACCCTTGCGATAGAAGCGCAGCCCGGGTCCGAACAGGACAACGCTGGCAAGCCCTAGGCTGATCAGCCGCCAGGCCTGTTCACCAACCGTCGCGGCCAATAGATGGTGAGCACCGGGAATGAAGTGCCGGGCCATCTCGACCAGGAAAAGTGGCGCGGTGGCAACGGCGGCGATCACGACAGCACGCTTGAGGTCGGCGATCTCAGTCTCGCGCGCCTGGGCTTCCTCGTCGTCAGCGCCAGCTTCGGTGTCTTGCACCAGGCTCGCTGCGTATCCGGCCTCGGCAACGGATCCGATCAGCGCGTCGGGATCGAGCATTCCGCGCGCACCGCCGACGCTGGCGCGTTCGGTGGCCAAATTGACGACGGCGCGCTCGACGCCCGAGACCTTAAGCAAGGCCTTTTCGACGCGCGAGACGCAGGACGCGCAGGTCATGCCGTCGATGCGAAGTTCGATCGTCTGAGGGGTGAGATCATAGCCGGCCTGGCGGATCGCGGCGCCGATCGCGAGAGGGTCGCCGCCTTCGACATGCAGCCGTTGCGCTGCGAGATTGACCGTAGCGGCGCGCACGCCCGGCGTCGCCAAGACCGCCTGTTCGACCCGCCGCACGCACGACGCGCAGGTCATCCCAAGCACGGGCAGGTCGAGTGTCTTGAGAATTTGGTCGGGCATCGGCGCTCTCCTCTTGTCGATGCCCGGCTTTGTGAGGCTTCCCATCATAGGAACGTCAAGGCCTTGTCGTCGGCGTCAGTAGGAAATACGTGCGGACCCAAGCCCTCCCCTCATCGGAAGGTTTGTTGGTGATGAATCGAGAGTTGGAGCAGCAAACGACAAGTCGTGCGCGCTTCGGGCCTCCATCGTTACAATGATTGGAACGTCCGTTGGTGAGCTATAATATCGTAGAGGCAACGAATACGCGCAAACGCTGTTGTAGTCGGACGGCGAGCGCCAATTTAGGCGCGCAAGGCCGCTCAACAATCTGAAGGGCAATAGAGATGCGCAAGATTCTAATCGCAGTTTACGCGGTGAGCCTTCTGAGCGCCGCCGGCGTCGCAGGCGCTTCGGCTCAGTCCATGGCCGGCCACGACATGAAGGGCATGGACATGTCCAAGGGCGGCATGAAGGGCCACGCGCAAATGGGCCGTGACGCCCTGAAGATGGACGAGATGCGAATGAGCAAGGCGATGATGGCGGCCAAGGCGTCCGACTTCGACCTGCTGTGGGCTAAGAAGATGATCGCGCACCACCAAGGAGCTATCGATATGAGCCAATCGCTGCTCAAGCACGGCGGCGATGCAGACGCCAAACGCATGGCGCAGATGACGATCGACGAGAACACCAAAGCCAAGGCCGACCTGGAGGCCTTTGTCCGCAAGCACGGCGGCTAACGTCGCGACTTGGCGAAGACCGGCGACGACGCCCTTGGCGTCGCGCGTCGGTTTCGCGCGGTCCATACTTGCGGGATAAAGGGGTTCTGCCGCGTATAGTCAGCGGGACACCTCCGGGGGCGAAGGACCGAGCATGACTTTGAATATCGATGATCTCATCGACAGGTTAGCGGCTCAGCCGCTCGACCGCTCGTTGGACGGTCTGGAATGGGACGTGGCGCGCGGTATCGCGCGCCGGAGCGCGGACCTGAAGACCGGCGCCGCCTTGGCGCCCGTCCGCGTCGCCTCGATCGGTCTGGCCCTGGCGATCGGCGTCACCGCCGGGGGCCTGGCGGCCGCCAGCACGGTGTCGGCGCCACAGCAACTGAGCACCTTCGATGTCTCGGCTCACCTCGCGCCATCGACCCTGCTAGAGGGCGACCGGTGAGCATCACCCGCAGTATCGTCCTTACGCTGGTGCTATCGACCCTCGCCGCCGCGATAGGCGCTTGGGCCGGTGGGCAATATGTCGTTCGCCGCATGCATCACGCCACGCCGCTGCACCAGATGGTTCACGAGAAACTCGATCTGACGCCCGACCAAGAGCAGCGCATCGACGGCTTGGAGCGTCAGTACGCGGCAAGGCGCAAGGCGCTGGAAGCGGAGATGCGGGCCGCCAACGCCGAGCTGGCCCAGGCCATCCAGGAACAGCACAGCTATACGCCCAAGGTGCAGGCAGCGATTGATCGCTTCCACATGGCGATGGGCGCTTTGCAAAAGGAAAGCATTCAGCATGTGATCGCCATGCGCGCTGTGCTCACTCCGCAGCAAGCCGCGCGTTTCGACGATACAGTCGTCAAGAACCTTACCGAACAGGCGCAGTGACCGCGGCGACGCCAACCGACGAGGTGCTCGCGGGTCAAGCCGCGAAGGGCGACGAGCGCGCGTTCGCGCTTCTGGTTGGTCGACACAAGGAAGCCCTCTACCGATTGCTGCGACGCTACACCGGCGATGCCGACGAAGCGTATGAGGCCGTGCATGAGGCGTTCGTTGCGGCCTGGGCGGCGCTGGGCCGCTACGATCCCGCGCGCGCTTTCGGTCCCTGGCTGCGCACCATCGCCATCAACAAGGCCCGCGACCGCGGGCGCAAGATGGCTGTGCGTCGCTTCTTCTTCGGCTCCGTCGCGCCGGACGATGCGCTGGCCCGTGCGGTCGATCCAGGCCTCGCGGCCGACGACCAGTTGCGCCAACGCCAAACCATGGGCCTGTTGGAGCAGGCGGTTGCGAAACTTCCCGACGCCTTGAAGGCTCCGCTTGTGCTCACCGCTTTCGAGGGCCTGTCCCATGAGGAGGCCGCCGCCATCCTGGGCGTCACAGCCAAAGCCGTCGAAACCCGAATCTACCGCGCCCGCAAGACCCTGGCGACAACGTTAGACCCTGAAGCCTTCCGCGATCGTTAGGCCAACGGCCCCTCACCGGACGTGAGCCTGTGAGACACCGTCTCCAACGCCCGGATGCCCGCGCCAAATCGCCCCATCGCCTCGCGGTGCTTTTCCAGTTCGCCGTAGGGCAGATAGCGGACCGAAAGATCACCGATCCGGCTGAAGGCTGGACGAGCGATCTGCGCTCGGACGTCGGCTTCGCGCTTGTCGGGGGCGACCAGATAGAGGGCGTGCAGACTGTCGGCCGCGCCGCCGAGCGCCAAGTCGAGCATGCGCACGATACCCGAATAGATCGAAGTGCTATGCTCGACCTCGAAAGCGGCGATGATGCTGTCGGGGTCGGACAACCACAGCACGTCGATCAATCGCACGGCGTCCGCGCCAGCAGCGGATTCGAGCTTGGGGCCCAAGCGCGCCATACATCCTTCGCCCAGCTTTCCGTCCTCATAGAGACGTCCCTGGTCGTTCTGAGCGATGAACACCTTGTATCCCAGCGCCAGGCCCAGATCGCGCAGCCAACCTTGGACTTGGGTGTGGGTGCGCTCGTCCTGCTCTGAGGTAGGCTTGAGCACGGCCGCCTGCCGGACCTTGGCAAGGTCCTGGCGCCAGGACGCAAGGGCGGCCTCATCGTCTTGGCGTGGCGGTGGCGCGTAGAGACCCATGCCGATATCGAAGCAGAAGGCCGCGACCGCGCCCAGATCGTTGGACAACAGATCGCGATGCTTGGCGTTGAAGGCCATCAGGCCCTGCCGCATGGCCAGATACTGCTCCCAACGTCCCAGCTTCACGTTCGCGCCGAACAGAGCGTTGTAGCCGCGCACGATCGCGGTGTTGAACGGCGGGGCGATCGTCGGGTGCAGGAAGTAGAGGATGTTGGCGACCGCAGGTCCCAGCCCTTTTATTTGCAGGGCGTCGATGCGGTGAATCTCGGCCAGCACATGCTCGGCGGTGTCGCAGCAGACGCAGGCGTCCAGCAGGCGCCCGAAGGCCCGCTGGTTGCTGGGATGCTCGTAGATATCGGGGATGCGAAGCTTGGGCTTCCAGAGGAAGGCATGATCCGCGCCTTTGAAGACTTGGCGTTGCTCGGCGATCGAATGGACCACGGTTTCAAGGGAGGAGCCCCGATAGGCCACGCCGAACCGGCCATCGGCGATCTCTTCGGCGACTTGCTGCACGCCACGCCGGATGGAGCGGAAGTTCTTGATCCGATCCTCCCAGAGAAACCAGGTTCGATAGGCGCCTCGGGGGTCTTCGCGCCAACGCCGCAGGAGGTCGCGCATCAAATCGTCAGACAATCCAGATTCCCCCGACTACACCCTTGGTCAATAGGCGGCCCTGCCTTGCTTTCCAAGTCAAGACGCTGGCGACCTTGCCCGCTCATTCGCCGTTGTCTGGTCGAGAGCAAGGAACGATGAATTTATCCTAGCATCACCCTTCCCATCATTGGAATCTTTATTACGGCAGGGCGCGTTGATGCTGATCCAACCGATCGACTACTTCCTTGTGGGCTGGTTCGTGGTTGCCGCGCTGTGCACGGCCTATGTCGCGGATCGATCGGTATCGAAACAATCCCGAACCGGGGGTGATGAAGTGGGGCTTCATCCTGGTGACGCTCTACACCGGTCCGATCGGGTTCCTGCTGTATGTCTTGGCCGACAAGGAGCCTAGGCCCGGCGAGCACGAGGATTTCGTCAAGCCGCTCTGGAAGCAAGGTGTCGGCTCCACCATCCACTGCATCGCGGGCGATGCGACCGGAATCATCCTGGCGGCGGTCATCACCGCTGCCCTGAGCCTGCCGATGTGGCTGGACCTGATCGTCGAATACATTTTCGGCTTCGCCTTCGGCCTCTTTATCTTCCAGGCCCTGTTCATGAAGTCGATGATGGGCGGGACCTATTGGGAGAACGTCCGCCGCAGCTTCGTGCCCGAACTGATCAGCATGAACTTCATGATGGCGGGCATGGCGCCGGTGATGAGCTTCCTGATGATAGGGCGTGACATGCGCGCCATGGTCCCCACCGAACTGATCTTCTGGGGCGTGATGAGTGTGGGCGTGATCGCCGGCTTCGCCCTGGCTTTCCCGTCCAATGTCTGGCTGGTCTCCAAGTCGCTCAAACACGGCTTGATGACCCAGCGCCCCTCAGGCACGAAGTTTGATCTGACGAACAAGGGGGCCGCCAAGGCGCAGACGGCGCACGGTGGGCACGCCGGTCACCAGATGTCCGTCGACCAAGACCATGCCGCGCAGGCGCACGACGCTCACGCCGCCCGGCATGATTATGGGTCGCGACACTCCGGCCGAAGCCATGATCGATATGGCTGCGGTAGATCCACGACAGGTCAAAGTGACCTACGGCGTTGAGGTGCGAGGTGCGCGTCCCCTGCCCTTTCGCATGGAGAACGGCGTCAAGGTCTTCCAAATGGAGACCTCTGTATTCGGCTGGACCATCCTGCCTGGCGTCACCGTCGACGCCTATGGCTACAACGGCCAGGTTCCCGGCCCGACGATCCGCTTCAATCAGGGAGACAAGGTTCGCATCGACGTGATCAATCGGCTGCCCGAGACCACCACTGTTCATTGGCACGGCTTGATCCTGCCCAATGTGATGGACGGCTCGGCGATGATCACCCAGGCCCCCATCAAAAACGGCCAAGTCTATCGCTACGCCTTTACGGCGGTGCAGAGCGGCACCTACCTCTATCACTCTCACGACCATGTCGACCGCCAGCAGGGGCAGGGTCTCTACGGCGCTCTGATCATCGACCCGCAAACACCCGACCCCAGCCTAAGGGCAGACCACGAGTCTACGCTGCAGTTGCAGGAGTGGCTGAAGCGCGAAGGCCTGACCTATCCGGCCATGCCTAAGCTGACACCAGTCCAGCTTCTCGCTGCGGGGTCATCAACCAGCTAGGAGTGGGGCGAGGTCTACGCTTCGGAATCTACGTATTCCGACCTGGGACGTAGGACCCTAGTCCTAGACTCGAAGAACAGCTTCTTCCCGTCGATCATCAAGCGGCGGCCAAACCTACACATCTAAGGAGTCGAAGATGATCAAAAAGTCCGTCATCGCCGCCTTGGCCGGCGTCGCGATGCTCAGTGCGACGCCGGTTCTGGCGCAAGGGATCGGCCACACCTTCTTCATGAAGGGCTCGATCGTCGCGAACGACAGCAACGGCACCGTGATCTGCATCGGCAAGGCGGACGGCGCCGAGGTCGGCCAGACCCTGGAAGTCTACCGCGTCAAGCAGCTGCCGGGGCCCAACAAGGCCCCGCCGTCCTATCGGCGCGACCTCGTCGGGCACGTGAAGATCGACCACGTCTTCGACGACCACTTCGCCCATGTCACGGTCACCGACGGTACGCCGGCCAAGCACGACATCGTCGAGCTGCGCAAGAACTGAGCGGGCGATCGGTTCGCCAGCGGCGGGATGGCCCACGCCGTCTCGCCGGAGCGACCGGCGGGCGCGCCCCTCCGCTGACCTTGGGCTTTCGTCCAACGAGCGAGGCGACGAGTATCATGACGACCTTCAAGATCGGCGCGTTCGCCGCAGCCGCCGGCGTGCGGCGCGATACGATCCGGTACTACGAGCGCACCGGCCTGCTGCGCGATCCGGGCAGGACCGGCGCCGGCTACCGTGTCTATGAGGACGCCGACCTCCTGCGGCTCCATTTCATCCGGGCCGCGCAGGAGCTCGGCTTCACGCTCGCCGAAACCGCCGACCTGCTCGCGCTTCAAGCCTCCGACACCGCCAAGGCGTCGGCGGTGCTGGAGATCACCCGCGAGAAGATCCGCGACGCCGAACGCCGCATTCAGCGGCTGTCGGATATCCGTGACGTGCTCAGCGCGCTGGCCGACGATTGCCCGATGGACGTGGCGGCCTCGGACTGTCCGATCCTGGCCTTCCTCGCCGAAAGACGGGTCCGGCGGTCGGACGCCCGCGGCGACGCACCGCGGGAGGCGCTCTGACCCGCCCGGGCGCGCGGCGACACTTCAATCCTTGGCCGGCGACCTCGCCGGCTCCACCGCTCGCCCCTGGCGCGCCCGTCCGCGGCGAAGGCCATCGGTGTCGAGCCCATGATCTCCAGGGAGGAACTTGCCATGATCGACATCCGCCACACACTTCGCGCGCCCATCCAGGCGCTTGTGATCGGCGCCGCGGCGCTCGCCCTCACCGCCTGCGGCGACAAGGGCGCTGAGCCCCCGCCGCCCGCGGCCTCGGTCCAGGCCCCGGCCCCGTCGCCCGCCGCGGCCCCGGTCCCCAGCGCCGCCGATCCGGATCCCGGCGTCGGCGGCTCGACGGCGCCTTCGAACAACGCCGCCGGGCAACATGACGCCGATCACGACGCGGCGACGATGGAGCGCCATCATCGTCAGGAGATGGATCACCACGCCATGCGCCAGGGCGGCGCGGCCACGGGGACGACGCCCCAACCCGACGCCGCGCCGATGAGCCCATCGGCTCCGATGAAGGACATGTGAAGACGAGGGCAAGCCCGATGCGCGGCACGACCAGCCGACAGGGATGGAGCTTGGGTCTGGCCGCCGCCTGCCTTCTGCTTTCGACGGCGGCCATCGCCCAGGAAGGCGACGAGCACGCGGCCCACCATCCGGGCGCGCAAGGCGGCGCGATGGCGGACGCCGGCGTCATGGGCGCCGCGCCGAGCCCCGCGGCAGCCGGCATGAGCGGAATGATGGACGAGATGATGGAGGGCGAAGGCGAGCATGGCGCCCGGCGCACGCCCTTCGTCTCACAACTGCTCGCCGCCCCGTCGCTCAGCGCCGAGGGGCGCAACCGGTTGATGGGCGAGGCCCAAGCGCGCGTGGAGCGCGGACTGGCCATGGCCGCCGAGGCCTCCGCCGCCGCGCGGTCCGAAGATCCGGCCGCCCGGGCGAGCGCGGCGCGGCGCCTGCGTGAAGCAAGCGACCTCTTCGCGAGCGGATCGGCCGCGCTCGCCGCCCTCGACCGCGGCGCGTCCCCGCAGCCGGCGGCGATCACCTGGTTTCGGGATCAGATGAGCCTGGGCGCGCCGCCGCACGCGGCGCCGATCCGGTGGCTCGGCGTCTCGCCGCCCCATTTCATGCTGATGTTCGTCCTGGCGATGGTCAGCGCGATGCTGCTGGGCCTGCAGGTCGCGCGCCTGCGGCGGGTCCGCAAGATCGTCGACGCCGGCGGGTCGACGGCCCCCGCGCCCGCCCCGGCGACCGCGACGGCCTCGCCACGCCAGGCGGCGGCCGTTGAGCCGGGCGCTGAAACGCTCACGCCGAGCAACGCCGCGCCGCCCGCCGGGGCGTCGCTGCGCAAGCCCAGGAGCTGGTCTGGCCCGTTGCGGGTGGTCCAGATCGTGCGGGAGACGCCGACGATTCAGACCTTCCGGCTGGCCGACCCGGCCGCCGATCGGCTGCCCTTCGATTTTCTGCCCGGCCAGTTTCTCCAGGTCGAGGTGGAGCCGGTGGATGGCAAGCCCTCGCGGCGATCCTACACCATCGCCTCCTCGCCGACGCAGCGCGCCTATGTCGAGCTAACGGTCAAGCGCGAGGAGCAGGGCGTCGTGTCGTGCTTTCTGCACGACAAGGTCGCCGTCGGCGACCTGCTGAAGACGACGGGCCCCTTCGGCGCGTTCACCTTCACCGGAACCGACGCCGACAGCATCGTGCTGATCGCCGGCGGGGTCGGCATCACCCCCATGATGTCGGTCCTGCGCTACCTGACCGACACGGCTTGGTCGGGCGAGATCTTCTTCCTGTACGGCGCCCGTTCGACCGACGAATTCGTCTTCCGCGAGGAGCTCGAGCGGCTCGAGCGGCGGTTCTCCAATCTGCACGTGATGGCGGCCATGCGACGCTCGGCCGGCACGGTCTGGCTGGGGCCGCAAGGCCCGCTCACCCGCCAGATGCTGCTCGACGCGGTCCCAGACATCGCCCGCCGCCGCATTCACATGTGCGGGCCGCCGGGCATGATGGCCGCGATGCGCCGGGAGCTGGCCGCTCTGGGCGTCCCGGACGCTCAACTTCACACCGAAGCCTTCGGGCCCGCGTCGCTGCCCGCCGACGCGGCCGAGCTCGAGGTCAAGGCGCCGCCCCCCGCGCCGTCATCCCCGAGCGTCGTCGCGCCCCCCACGCCGGCGGTCGCCGCGGCCACCATCACCTTTTCCGTGGCGGGCGTGTCGGCCCCGCTCCCCGCCGGCCAGACCGTCCTGGAAGCCGCGGAGGGCGCGGGGGTGGAAATCCCCTATGCCTGCCGCTCGGGTGAATGCGGCGTCTGTGTCACCCGGCTGATTTCGGGCGAGGTCACCATGGCGGTGGAGACCGGCCTGGATCCCGCCGACAAGGCCAAGGGCTACATCCTGGCCTGCCAGGCCAAGAGCACGGGCCAGCCGCTCGTGGTGGAGGCCTGATGCGCGAGCGCGGCGACATGGCCGTCGGCCTGCTTGTGGCCTTCCTGCTGCTCTTTCCGCTGGGCTACGTCCTGCACGTCGCGCCGCGCTTTCCCGGCAGCCTGGTCGGCGGCGTCATCGGCGTCGTCGCCGCCGTCCTCATGCTGCTGACCCTGCCCTATGTGGTGGTCAAGCACGTCAAGGCGGCGGAACGGTGGACAGGCCGGTTCGTCAGCAAGCCGACGCTGCTGGCCCTGCATGTGTATGCGGGCGTGCTGGCTCCGATCCTGGGGTTGGTTCATGCCGCCCACAAGTTCGGCAGCCCCGTCGGCCTAACGCTGACCGGCCTTGTGCTGCTGACGGTCCTCAGCGGCTTCGTCGGCCGCTACCTGCTGGCGCAGACGGCGCGGGCCCTGCGCGGCCGCCGCTCCGAGCTGGCGTCCCTGCAAGCGGCGTATCTCCACCTGCCGGCGCCCCCGGCGCCGACGGCGGCGGCCGTTGCGCTTTCCCGCTGGAAGCGGCTGTTCTTCGTCGCCGGCGAACCGCCGGCGCCGCCGCCCGATGGGGCCGAGGCCCTGGCCGCGGCCTTGGCCGACACCGAGTTCGCCATCCGCGCGGAGGGTGCGACCAACCGGCTGTTGTCGCGTTGGCGGTGGCTGCACGCTGTCCTGGGGGCGCTGGTCTACCTGGTGCTGCTTTTGCACATCGCCGCGGCCATCTATTTCGGGCTGCGCTGGCTATGATGCGGGACCGCCTCCTCTACTGGATCTTTGTCGCCGCCGGCCTGGCGCTCCTGGGCGTCGCGGCGATGATGCAGACAAGCGCGCCGCCCGGCGCCGGACCGGTGGCTCAGCTTGTCGCGCCAGGCCCCCTGTCGCCGGCCCACCAAGCCTTCGGCGCGCAGTGCGCCAGTTGCCACACGCCTCTCAAGGGCGTGGAGAGCAAGACCTGCGTCGCCTGCCACGCGAGCACCGATTTCGGAAACAAACAGTCGACCCAGTTCCATGCCCAGGCCAAGGAGTGCACGGCTTGCCACGTCGAGCACGAAGGCGCGCGCGCCATCGTCAAGATGGACCATCAGGCGTTGCTCGATCCGGCGGTGTGGCGAGGGCCGGCTGTTTCGCCACCCAATCCGCACGCCTTTCCGCCCGAAGCCGCGCTCAATTGCGCAAGCTGCCATTCCGTCCGCGATCCGCATCTGGGACTCTTCGGCCAGGACTGCGCCAGCTGCCACGCGACCAGCAGTTGGAAGGTTCCCAACTTCCGGCATCCGTCGGTCAGCTCGACGCAATGCTCGGAGTGCCACACCGCGCCGCCCAGTCATTTCATGGAGCACTTCAGCATGGTCTCCCAGCGCGCCGCCGGCTCCAAGGCGCGCGTCGAACAATGCTACGCCTGTCACACCACCGACAGCTTCAACAACATCCGCCGCCGAGGCTGGTATGATCACCATTGAGTCCGGCTGGCTCAGCGCCTTCTTCAGGCTCGCGGTGATCATCCTCGAGCTGGCGGGCACGCTGACCATCCTCAGCGGCGCGGCGCTGGCGACGATCCTGTTCGCCCTGCGGGCCCGATCGGGCGACCGGGCCAAGGCCTATGGCGCGTTCCGGTCCGCCCTCGGCCGAAGCATCCTTCTTGGCCTCGAATTCCTGGTCGCCGGCGACATCGTCAAGTCGCTCGTCATCAACCCGACCTTGGACGATCTCATCGTCCTGGCCGGTCTGGTCTTCGTGCGCACCTTCCTTAGCATCTCGCTCGGCGTCGAGATCAACGGCCACTGGCCCTGGGAGGACACGCGCATGGCCAGGGCCACGGGCCGCGAACCTTCCTCACCGCGGGTCTGACCAGACCCGCCCACCCGCCGGGAGATTGACATGCTGCAACGACGAGACCTGCTCACGGGAGCCGCCCTGTTGGCGGCCGGCGCCGCCCAGCCCGCCGCGGCGGCCGCCCAGGCCCACGACATGAAGGGCATGGACGCCATGCCCGGCATGGCGATGTCGATGAGCGACTGCATCGATCACTGCCTGGCTTCCCATCGCCGGTGCCTTGAGACCGCCGCCTACGCCCTCGGTCAAGGCGGCGCGCTCGCCGCCCCCGACCTGATCGCCATGCTCACCGACTGCGCCGAGCTGTGCCAGGCGACCGCCAACTCCATGCTCCGCGGCTCGGCCCTGCACCCGGTGCTCTGCCGCGCCTGCGCCGAAGCCTGCGACCTGTGCGCGGCGGCCTGTTCGAAACCCCGCGCCGACGCCCCGATGGCCCAGTGCGCCGAGACGTGCAGGGTGTGCGCCGCGGGCTGCCGACAGATGTCGCGCTGACCGCGCCTTCGGACCTTACGTATACGCGCGGCCGCCAATTGCGGGCATTGCAAGCGTCACGCCGTTCGAGATGCAGACGACGCCATCGGACGCGAACGTCATAAGTTGGAGATCAGAAATGATGCGCAAGATCGCAGTCGTGGCCGGCGCTGTCGGCCTTCTGGCCATGGGGACCGCCGCATTCGCCGACGGCCCCGCGCCCAAGGCCCAGACCCAGCCCGCGCCGGCCGCCTCCGCCCAGACCCCGCCGGACCACGCCCACATGCAGGGCATGGACCATGGCGGCCAGCAGATGCACGACCAGATGATGAAGGACCATCAACAGGGGATGGCGAACATGCCGGCCACGCCGCCCAAGGATCCCGCCGCCAAGAAGCCCATGAAGGGCTGCTGCATGGACAAGCCGATGGCCCCGAAAGGCAAACCCATGGCTCCCAAGGACGCCAAGGATCCCGCCATGCCCATGAAGGACATGTAACGCCCGCTCAAGCCGCGACGCGCCGAAGAACCTGCCGGGCGAGCACGCCCGGCAGGTTCTTTCACGTCCGGGCGCCGCCAGGCGATGTGACATCTACGGATATCCTCGGCCGCGCCCGCCACTAGGCTCGTCGTCACCAGCAGGGAGCCAAGCGATGTTCCACAAGGCCATCGAGACGATGCGCGCCGCGCCCTTGTTCAAGGCGCGCTACGACAACTTCATCGGCGGCGCCTGGTCGGCCCCGACCACGGGCGAGTACTTCGCCGACCACAGCCCGATCAATGGCGACCGGATCGCCGAGTTCGCCCTGTCGGGTCCGGCCGACGTGGAACTGGCGCTCGACGCCGCCCATCGCGCCAAGGCCGGCTGGGCGCGGTTGTCGCCGGCCGAGCGGTCCCGGCTGCTGAGCCGGGTCGCCGATCGCCTGGAGCAGAACCTCGACCTGCTGGCGCTCGCCGAGACGCTCGACAACGGCAAGCCGATCCGCGAGACGCGCGGCGCCGACGTGCCGCTCGCGGTCGATCACTTCCGCTATTTCGCTGGATGCATCCGGGCGGAGGAGGGGGCGATCTCGACGATCGACGCCGACACCATCGCCTACCATTTCCGCGAGCCGCTTGGCGTGGTCGGCCAGATCATTCCCTGGAACTTCCCCCTGCTGATGGCGGCCTGGAAGATCGCGCCCGCGCTGGCCGCCGGCAACTGCACGGTCATCAAGCCAGCGTCCCAGACGCCCCTGACGCTGATGATGCTCGCCGAACTCACCGCCGACATCCTGCCGCCGGGCGTGCTCAACGTCGTGACCGGGCCCGGCCGAACCGTCGGCCAGGCGATCGCCGCCAACCCGCGGATCGCCAAGGTCTCGTTCACCGGCGAGACGGTCACGGGCAAGGCGATCATGCACGCCGCGGCCGATCACCTGATCCCGCAGACGATGGAGCTCGGGGGCAAGTCGCCCAACATCTTCATGGCCGACGTCCTTGATGAGGAGGACGCCTTCTTCGACAAGGCGCTGGAAGGGTTCACGCTCTTCGCCTTCAACAAGGGCGAGGTCTGCACCTGTCCCTCGCGCGCCCTGATCCATGAATCGATCTTCGACCGGTTCATGGAGCGGGCCGTGGCCCGCGTGGCGGCGATCCGTCAGGGCGACCCGCTCGACCCCGCGACCCAGCTGGGCGCCCAGGCGTCCGAAGACCAGCTGCGCAAGATCCTCGGCTATATCGAGATCGGCAAGAACGAGGGCGCGCAATGCCTGATCGGCGGCGCGCGGGCGCTGCCCGGAGGCGAACTCGACGGGGGCTATTTCGTGCAGCCGACCGTCTTCGTCGGCGACAACAGCATGCGGATCTTCCAGGAGGAGATCTTCGGCCCGGTGCTGTCGGTGACGACCTTCAAGACGGTCGAGGAGGCGATCGCGATCGCCAACGACACGCCCTATGGCCTCGGCGCAGGCGTTTGGAGCCGCAGCGGCAACACCGCCTACCGTCTAGGCCGCGCGATCGAGGCCGGACGGGTCTGGACCAACTGCTACCACCAGTATCCGGCCCACGCCGCCTTCGGCGGCTACAAGGCCTCGGGGTTCGGGCGCGAGACCCACAAGGCGATGCTCGATCACTACCAGCAGACCAAGAACCTGCTCGTCTCCTACGACGAGCATGGCCTCGGTCTGTTTTGATCCCTCGCAAAGGAGCAACAGCCATGGCCAAGACCATGAAGGCGGCCGTCGTGCGCAAATTCGGGGCGCCGCTGGTCATCGAGGAAGCGCCGATCCCCACGGTCGGTCCCGGACAAATCCTGGTGAAGATCGCCGCCACCGGCGTCTGTCACACCGACCTGCACGCGGCCGAGGGCGACTGGCCGGTGAAGCCGAACCCGCCCTTCATTCCTGGCCATGAGGGCGTCGGCCACGTCGCCGCGGTCGGGTCGGGCGTCACCCACGTCAAAGAGGGCGACCGGGTCGGCGTGCCTTGGCTCTACACCGCCTGCGGCCACTGCGTGCATTGCCTGGGGGGCTGGGAGACCCTGTGCGAGAGCCAGCAGAACACCGGCTATTCGGTCAACGGCAGCTTCGCCGAATACGTCCTCGCCGACCCCAACTATGTCGGCCACCTGCCGGACAATGTCGGCTTTATCGACATCGCGCCGATCCTGTGCGCGGGCGTTACCGTCTACAAGGGACTGAAGGCGACCGAGGCCAAGCCGGGCGAGTGGGTCGTGGTCTCCGGCATCGGCGGCCTGGGTCACATGGCCGTGCAGTACGCCAAGGCGATGGGGCTCAACGTGGCGGCGGTCGACATCGACGACCGCAAGCTCGATCTGGCGACACGCCTTGGCGCGGCCGTGACCGTCAACGCCCGAGAGCAGGATCCCGCCGCCGCGATCAAGGCGGCGATCGGCGGCGCGCAGGGCGTCCTCGTCACCGCCGTCTCGCCCAAGGCCTTCCAGCAGGCGCTCGGCATGGTCCGGCGCGGCGGCACGGTGGCCCTCAATGGCCTGCCGCCCGGCGATTTTCCGCTGTCGATCTTCGACACCGTGCTCAACGGCGTCACCGTCCGCGGCTCGATCGTCGGCACCCGGCTCGACCTGATGGAGGCGCTGGCCTTCGCCGGCGAGGGCAAGGTTCACGCGACTGTCCACACCGAACCGCTCGAGAAGATCAACGACGTCTTCGCGCGCATGCACCACGGCGACATCGAGGGCCGCATCGTCCTCGACCTCGCCTAATCCCCCCCGCGACGAACCGCGAGCAAACCATGTTCGACAGTCCTACCTTGCCGGCCACACGGCGCCGCTTCGTCCAGGGCCTGGCGGTCAGCGGGGCGGTGGCCGGAGTTTCGCCGGCGCTGCTGGCGGGCCCCGCCGCCGCCGCGACCGCCGAATTGCGCGGGACCGAATTCGATCTCGAGATCGCCGAACTGCCGGTCAACTTCACCGGCAAGCGTCGGATCGCCACGGCGGTGAACGGCGCCGTGCCCGCCCCCGTGCTGCGATTGCGCGAGGGCGACACCGTCACCCTGCGCGTCCGCAACCGCCTCAAGGAGATGTCCAGCATCCACTGGCACGGGGTCATCCTGCCCGCCGAGATGGACGGCGTACCAGGCATCAGCTTTCCCGGGATCGCGCCCGGCGAGACCTTCACCTATCGCTTCGAGCTGCGTCAGGCGGGCACCTACTGGTATCACGCGCACACCTTGGCCGAGCAAACCGGGCTTTATGGCGCGATCATCGTCGAGCCGCGCGCGCCGACCGGACCTGCGCCCGATCGGGACTACGCCATCCTGCTGAGCGACTGGTCGGACGAACCGCCGCTGCAGATCTTCACGAACCTCAAGAAGCTGAGCAGCTACTACAATTTCGCGCAGCCGACCGCCGGAGACTTCCTCAAGGATGTGGGCAAGCTGGGGTTCGGCGAGGCCCTCGCGCGGCGGCGGATGTGGAACCGGTCGCGGATGAACCCGACCGACTACAGCGACGTTTCCGCCGCCACCTACACCTACCTGATGAACGGAACGCCGCCGGCCGGGAATTGGACGGCGATCGCCGCCCCCGGCGAGCGAGTTCGCCTCCGGTTCGTGGGGGCGGGGACGGCGACCTTCTTCGACGTGCGCCTTCCTGGGGTCCCGCTGACCGTCGTCTCGACCGATGGCCAGCCGGTGGAGCCGGTGACGGTCGAGGAGTTCCGGATCGGACCGGGCGAAACCTACGATGTCGAGTTCGTCATGCCCGAGGGCGCCCGAACGATCTTCGCCCAATCGATCGACCGGACGGGTTTCGCCCGCGGCGTCATCGCCCCAGCGCCCGGCATGACGGCGCCGACGCCGGCGCTCGATGCGCGGACCTGGCTCGATCCGGTCGACATGATGGGCGCCATGGCCGCCATGGGCGGCGAACACGCCGGCCACGGCATGGCGGACACGCCCCCGAAGGCGCGTCACGCGCGCACCGAGTACGGCGCCAACACCGACATGCGCGTCGACTATCCGCGCACCAATCTCGACGATCCCGGCGCGGGCCTGCGCGAGCGGTCCTGGCGGGTGCTGACCCTGGCCGACCTTCGCACGCCCGGCGGCGATCCGGATCCTCGCGAGCCGGAGCGTGAGATCGAGTTGCACCTCACCGGCAACATGGAGCGCTTCATCTGGACGCTGGACGGGATCAAGCTGAACGATTCCCGTCCGCTCCACTTCAAGCCGAACGCGCGGCTGCGCATCGTTCTCGTCAACGACACGATGATGGCCCACCCGATGCACCTCCACGGCATGTGGAGCGATGTCGAAGGCCCGGACGGCGCGTTCCAGGTCCGCAAGCATACCGTGGTGGTCCAGCCCGCCCAGCGGATCAGCTTTCGCGTCACCGCCGACGCCATGGGGCGATGGGCCTTCCACTGTCATCTGCTCTACCACATGGCGGCCGGCATGTTCCGGGAGGTGGTCGTCGCATGACCCGTCTGGCCCTCTCGCGAGCGTCTCTGCTCGCCTTGGCTCTGAGCGTTTCGGCCGTGGCCGCGCCCGCAATCGCCCAGGACGCCCCCCATCAGCACGCCGCGCCACCGCCGCCGAGCCCGGCCCCAACGGCCTCCCCCGCGGCGCCTGCGGATCACGCGGGCATGGATATGTCCGGCATGGATATGTCCGGCGCGGGGACGCCCGCCGGCGGCATGACCATGGACATGGGACGGATGCAGGGCGGCAAGGCTCCGCCGGACGCCCGCAACTCCGACGACTATGCGGACGGCTATCGCAATTCGACGCTGCCGGGCTACGAGATGGCCGACAAGCTGTCGATCCCCAAGGTTCTCGTTGACGAACTGGAGTTCGCCAGCGGCAACGAGGGGCAGGGCGTCGGCTGGACCGTCCTCGTCACCCAGGGCCAGGACGACAGCAAGCTCTGGCTGCGCAGCCAGGGCCTCAAGAACTCCAAGGATCGCCTCGATCCGGAGAGCAGCGTCGAGGCGCTGTGGTGGCGCAGCAAGAGCCCGTTCTGGGGCACGTTGCTGGGCGTTCGTCAGGATCTCGGCAAGGGGGCGACCACTTGGCTCGCCGCCGGCGTCGAGGGCCTGGCGCCCTACTGGTTCGATGTCCAGCTGACCGGCTACGTCGGCGACGACGGCCGCCTCGGCGCCCGCGCCAAGGGCGCCTACGAGGTCCGCTTCACCAATCGCCTCATCCTGACCCCGCAGGTCGAAACCAACCTCTATTCCAAGCGCTCGACCGACCGTGAGCTCGGCGGCGGCTTCAGCAACGTCGAGCTGAGCGCTCGGCTGCGCTACGAGGTCTCGCGGAAATTCGCGCCCTATGTCGGCTTCGTCTGGGAGCGGGCGCTGGACGACACCGCCGACTTCCGACGTGCCGATCGCGAGCGCCCGGCCGAGCATCGGGTGGTTGTCGGCTTGCGATCATGGTGGTGAGGCGCTGCGCGGCGCCTTGGCGACCGGAAGACGGCCTGACGTGTTCTGCGGCGGACGATAGCCCTGGCCGGAGCCAGACGGCTGCGTCGATCCTGTTGCTTCTCGCGGTCGCGGCGGCGTCTGCGGGCCAGACCGCCGTCCTCGCCTTTCTCCCGACCCTCGTCGACGGAGGCCAGGCCGACTTGGCGCTGCGCATCCACGATGTCCATGTCGCTAGTTTGACGGCGGCCCACCCGCTGGCGGCGCTCGTCTTCGCGCCGCTCTGGGGATGGCTCGCCGACCGCATCGACTACCGGATCATTCTGCGCACGGCCCTGGTCGTCCTCGCGCTGGCGACCGCGCCGGTCGGGGCGGTCCCGCTCCCCATGCTGTATGGACTTCGCTTGCTGGCTGGGCTGTCCGCGGCCGCCATCATCCCGCTGGCGCTGCTGTCAACGAACTTCGCACCCGGTGGCCGGGACGAGCAGGCGAGGCGTTTCACCTGGCTGACGGCCTTCATGTTTCTTGGCGACCTGTTCGGCCCCCTGCTCGCCGAAGCGTCCGCGCCGCTCTTTCCCCGCACGCCGCTGTTGGTGCTCGCGCTCGTCATCGCCGTGCTGGCGCTGGCGCTGACGACCGGCATTGTGCGCTTGCCGGCCCGCTGCGCCGCCCGTCCCGTGGGGCGTCGCCTGCAAGCCCCGTCGCACGTCGTCACCCTTGTCCTCCTGCTTGTCACAATCGTCGGCGGCGGCGGCCTCGCCGCTATGCACGTTAGCCTGCTCGTGACCCGCCCCGAGGGCGCGCTCAGCCGCGAGGCGATCGCCGGGATGCTCAGTCTCTGCGGGCTGGCGATGTTGGCGGCTCAGCTTTTCCACACCCGCGTCACCTGGCTGGTGACCGCGCCTCGACGCCTGGCCTGCCTCACGCTCGCGCTTCTAGCCCTGTCGCTGTTTCTCTTTCGGTTTGGAACGACCGTGGTCGAAATGGCCGGTCTCATCGCCGTCGCCGGCTGGAGCTCAGCCAGTCTTCGGCTGGTCACGAGCTTCTGGATCAGCGGCCCCATGCGGCCCTCTGGAGTCATGCTTGGGCTGCAGCATACAGCCGCGAGCCTCGGCCAGGCGCTGGCGCCCATGTCGCTCGCCGTCGTGTCACCCCATCGGCAAGCGGCCGTCGTCGAAGCGATCGGCTGGCTGTCGCTCGGTCTGCTCGCGCTTCTGCCGGCGATATGGCGCCGGACGTCGACACCGGTCCATCCAGCCGGGGAAAGGGCGTGACAGCGCCGCCACGTCCGAGAGCCGCGTCCGCCACGCGCCCAGCTTCACGCCAAGGAGTCCGCCCATGAAAATCCGCCTCGCCGCCGTTCTGCTGTTGCTCGCCTTGCCCAGCGCCGCGCTGGCGGCTGGCGACATCCTGCTCTATCGCGACCCTGGATGTGGTTGCTGCGAGGCCTGGGCCCAGGCCGTCCGTGCGAAACTGGACAGAAAGGTCATCGTCAGGGATCAGGTCGCCCGCGTGCGCCTGCAGCGCCAATCCGGCCTGCCGCCGGCGCTTTCCTCCTGCCACACCGCGATCATCGACGGTTTCGTTATCGAAGGTCATGTGCCGGTCGCCGAGGTGAAGCGTCTCCTGGCCGCCCGGCCGGCTGGCGTGAAGGGGCTCGCCGTCGGCGGCATGCCGATCGGCTCGGAGGGCATGGCGGCGCCGAGCGGGGCGCGGCAACACTACGATGTCGTGGCCTTCGGGCCGGCCGGCGCGCGGGTTTTCGCCCGCTACTGACCTCCAACGGTCAGGGCCATGGGCTGGCGTCGGGTCAATGCGCGTCGCGCGACATCCCCGACTGCCGACGCAAGGCTTCGAGCACCGCCCGGCCGATCACCGGCTTGGGGATCACCTGATCGAAGCCGGCCGCGCGCGCGCGTTGCTCGAGATCCTCGTCGTAGAAGCCGGAGATCAGGATGGCGCCGCCGCGCCAGCCCTGGCGCCGGAGATGATCCAGGAGCGTCAGGCCGTCGATGTCGGGCATCCGGTAGTCGAGGATCACGCAATCGGCTTCCCTAGCGCGCGGATCAGCCAGAAGGGCGCTCCCCGTGGTGTAGCCGCTCACCGTGTAGCCGCGGGCTCGAAGCATGAGGAGGAGGCCGCGTCGCACGCCAGGATCATCGTCGGAGACGAGGACCGTATAGCGGCGATCGCGCGGCGAGGAACTGACCGATAACATCGCGCGATGAAGGCATCCGGTTGAAAGCCTGGTGACCGTCGCATGTCCGCCGCCTCCGGGTCGCTACGTAAACGTCGCAGTCACTTGGGTTTGCGGCCCATCCCGGCGGCGAAGGCGATCCTAAGCGCCTCGGACAGGTTGCGCACGTCCAGCTTGACCATCAGGCTAGCGCGGTGCACCTCCACGGTGCGCGACGAGCATCCAAGGTCATAGGCGATGGTCTTGTTGGGATAGCCCTGGGCCAAACCCTCCAGCACTTCGCGTTCCCGAGGCGTGAGGGCGGCGATGCGCACATGCGCGTCGGCGGCCTCGATCGCGCGGATGTCGGCGTCGGCGATGCGCGCGAACGCCCGCTCGACCGCGCGCAACAGCGCGGCCTTTTCGAAGGGCTTTTCCAGGAAGTCGACGGCGCCGGCCTTCATGGCCTGCACGGCGACCGACACGTCGCCATGACCCGTCAGCACGATCACCGGCATGTGGATGCCGCGCTCGGCCATGGCTGTCTGCACCTCAAGGCCGTCCATCGCCGGCATGCGCACGTCGAGAATGACGCACCCCTGGGTCGTGGGCCGGGCCCGGGCCAGAAATTCGACACCCGAGGCGTAGGTCTCAACGCCAAGGCCGACCGCCTTCAACGCAAACCCGGCCGCGCGCCGGATGGCCTCTTCGTCGTCAACGAGGTGAATGACCCGCTTATCCGTCATAGTCCTCCTCCCCCGCCGCGTGGATCAAGGTGAAATGAAACCGGGCCCCGCCCAGCGCGGGCCGCTCCAACCAGATTCGCCCGCCGTGCGCTTCGATGATGGTCCGGCAGATCGAGAGCCCCAGACCCATGCCGTCGGCCTTGGTCGAGACGAACGCCGTGAAGAGCTGCTCGCCGATGTCCTCGGCGATGCCCGGCCCGCTATCCTCGACGGTGACCTCGATTAGGCCGTCGTCACGCAGGCTCGTCGCGATCCTGAGGTCGCGGATCGGCGAGTCCGCCATCGCCTCGATGGCGTTGCGCATCAGGTTGACCAGGACCTGTTGGATCTGCACCCGATCGACGAGGACGGGCGTGGCCGCCGGATCGAAGTCGAAGAAGCTGCGCACCCCCCGCTCGCGCGCGCCGACGAGCGCCAGCTGGCTAGCGTCGCCGACCACATGCGCCAGGTCGTGCAGGCTTTTCTCGACCTCGCCGCGCGCCACGAAGTCGCGCAGCCGGCGCACGATATGGCCGGCGCGCAGGGTCTCCTGCGCGGCCTCGTCCATCACCGAGCGCAAAGTGGCGAAGGGCTCGCCGGGTTCGGCCTCCAGCATGTCGCGGATGGTCTCCAGATAGAGCGAGACCGCCGCGAGGGGCTGGTTGAGTTCATGCGCCAGGGTCGAGGCCATGGTGCCCATGGCGCTCAGGCGGGAGACATGGACCAGTTCGGCCTGAAGCTCCTTCAGCTTCAGTTCGTCCCGCTCCTTGGCGGTGAGATCGCGGATGAAGCCGGTGAACAGCCGCTGGCCGTCCTCGCCGGCCTCGCCGACCGAGAGCTCCATCGGGAAAGTCGACCCGTCGCGGCGTAGGCCTACCACGACGCGGCCGACGCCAATGATCCGGCGCTCGCGGGTCTGCAGGTAGTGGGCGATGTATTCATCGTGCCGGCCACGGTCCGGCTCCGGCATCAGGCACGCGACATTGCTCCCGATCAGCTCGGCCTCGCGATAGCCGAACAGGCGCTCGGCCGCCGCGCTGAACGAGGTGATGGCGCCGGCCTCGTCGATGATGATCATCGCGTCCGGCACCGTCGCCAGGATCGATTGCAAATGCTGCTCGCGCGTTTCGATGGAGGCGCGCACCGCGGCCTCGTCGGTGATGTCGCGGGCGATGCAGGCGAAGCCGCGATGCGCGCCCGCGTCGAACAGCGGCGTGACGGTCAGGCGGGCGAGGTATTCAGCGCCGTTTTCGCAGACCCGCCAGGCCTCGCGCTCCAGCACGCCGTCGCGCAAGGCCGCGGCGAGATCCGCCCGGGGACGCCCGGCGTGGATCTCATCGGGCGGATAGAAGACATCGTGCTGCTGGCCGACGACGTGATCGGCTGACCAGCATTCGATCCGTTCGCCGCCGATATTGTAGCTCAGGACCCGTCCCGAGGCGGCAAGCAGCGTCAGGACATAGCCGCCGGCCTGGCGCAGAAACAGCCGCGCAAGCTGCTCGACGGCGGCCACGCCCGCCTCGGGGCCTTGATCCTGGTCGCGCATGCCGCCGGCTCAGGCCAGATCCGCGGCGCGCAGGCGCGGCGATGCGGCGCGAGCGCGAGCTTGGCGACACCCCGCGGGGCCGGACCGGCAGGCCGCCCGACAACGCCGCGCGCCAGCCTTCAGCCCCCACGCGCGCGGGTCCGATAGTGCATCCATGGGTCACGGTCTCGCTTGTATCCGCGGGGTCCTATCGCGTTTACGCGCGGGCCGGCCGGTCCCCTCAGAATTTCAGCGCAAAGTGCGGCCGCGCCGTTGCTTGGCGCCCGCGCGGCTTGTCGAACGCCTCGCGGCCTGTTGCCCTCTCCAGCCGCGGGTCTGAGGAGAGTACGTATTGACCCCGGCACGATCTCAGACCCTACAAGGGCTGCTGGCGAAAGGAACGCGCGGATGAACGAGACCAAGCCCACGGCGCATGGCGCCCCGGCGGCCGACCAGGTGAAGGACCCGGTCTGCGGCATGAGCGTGGACCCGGCCAAGACCGCGCACCATGCCGAGCACGCCGGCAAGCCGCACCACTTCTGCAGCGCGGGCTGCCGGGCCAAATTCATCGCCGATCCCGACCGCTATCTCGGCGCGCCGGCCGCGTCGGCCGCGTCGGCCGCGCCCGAAGGCGTCATCTGGACCTGCCCCATGCATCCGGAGATCCGCCAGGACCATCCCGGAGCCTGTCCCATCTGCGGCATGGCGCTCGAACCGGCGACGGTGACCGCCGACGCCGGTCCCAGCCATGAGCTGATCGACATGACCCGCCGCTTCTGGGTCGGTCTGGCTCTCAGCATCCCGGTGCTGATCCTCGAGATGGGCGGCCATCTATTCCCCGCGTTGCATCACATCATCCCGATGCCGGTTTCGATATGGGTCCAGTTCGCCCTGGCTACCCCGGTGGTCCTATGGGCCGGTTGGCCGTTCTTCGAGCGTGGCTGGGCCTCGCTGAAGACCCGCAACCTCAACATGTTCACGCTGATCGCCATGGGGACGGGCGTGGCCTGGATCTATAGCGTCGTCGCCACGCTCGCGCCCCAGGTCTTCCCACCCGCGTTCCAGAACACCGACGGCGTGGTGGCGGTCTATTTCGAGGCCGCGGCGGTGATCACCGTGCTGGTGCTGCTGGGCCAGGTGCTTGAACTGCGGGCGCGCGAGCGCACATCGGGCGCGATCAAGGCGCTGCTCAATCTGGCGCCCAAGACCGCGCGCCGCATCGCGGCGGACGGGTCGGAGGCGGAGGTCAGCCTCGATCTGGTGACGGTCGGCGATCGTCTGCGCGTGCGGCCCGGCGAAAAGGTCCCGGTCGACGGGGTGGTCGAGGACGGCCGTTCCTCGCTGGACGAGTCGATGGTCACCGGCGAGTCCATGCCGGTCACGAAGGCCAAGGACGACAAGGTGATCGGCGGCACGCTCAACCAGACCGGCGCGCTGGTCATCGTCGCCGACAAGGTCGGTCGCGACACCATGCTCGCCCGCATCGTCCAGATGGTCGCCGAGGCCCAGCGTTCGCGCGCGCCGATCCAGCGCATGGCCGACCAGGTCTCCGGCTGGTTCGTCCCGGTCGTCATCGGCGTGGCGGTCCTGGCCTTCATCGCCTGGAGCGTCTGGGGGCCCGAGCCGCGCTTCGCCTACGGACTCGTGGCCGCCGTCGCCGTCCTGATCATCGCCTGTCCCTGCGCGCTGGGGCTCGCCACGCCGATGTCGATCATGGTCGGCGTCGGCCGGGGCGCGGGCGTCGGCGTCCTGATCAAGAACGCCGAAGCGCTCGAGCATATGGAGAAGGTCGACACGCTGGTCGTCGACAAGACCGGCACGCTGACGGAGGGCCGCCCGGCGGTCACGCAGGTCGTGCCCGCGGCGGGGTTTGACGAGGTCGAACTGCTGCGGCTGGCCGCGTCCGTCGAACGGGCGTCCGAACATCCGCTGGCGCTGGCCATCGTCGAAGCGGCCAAGGCGCGCGGCGTCGCGGTCGCCGAGGTCAGCGATTTCGATTCCCCGACCGGGCGCGGCGCGCTGGGAACCGTCGAGGGCCGCCGCATCGTGCTCGGCAACGCCCGGTTCCTAGCCGACGAGGGCGTCGCGACCGAGGCCCTGGCGGAGCAGGCCGACGCCCTTCGCCGCGACGGGGCCACGGCGATCTTCATCGGCGTCGACGGCCGGGTCGGCGGCGCCTTCGCCATCGCCGACCCCGTCAAGGCGACCACGCCCGAAGCCTTGGCCGCCCTCAAGGCCGAAGGCATCCGGGTGGTGATGCTGACGGGCGACAACCGCACCACGGCCGAGGCGGTCGCGCGGCGTCTGGGCATCGAGGAAGTGGAAGCCGAGGTCCTGCCCGACCAGAAGAGCGCCGTCGTCGCGCGTCTCAAGCGCGAGGGGCGCGTGGTCGCCATGGCCGGAGACGGCGTCAACGACGCGCCGGCCCTCGCCGCGGCCGATGTCGGCATCGCCATGGGCTCGGGGACCGATGTGGCGATCGAGAGCGCGGGCGTCACCCTCCTCAAGGGCGACCTCAACGGCATCGTCAAGGCGCGGCGGCTGAGCCAGGCGACCATGTCCAACATCCGCCAGAACCTGGTCTTCGCCTTCATCTACAACGTCGCGGGCGTGCCCGTGGCGGCCGGCGTGCTCTATCCGCTGTTTGGCATCCTGCTCTCGCCGATCATCGCGGCCGCGGCGATGGCGCTGTCCTCGGTCAGCGTGGTCACCAACGCGCTGCGGCTCAATCGGCAGAAGATATGAGCATGCGCGCTCGTCCCGAAGCCGCCGCCCAAACCGCTCGCCGCCCCTAGGAGCCCGCCAATGCATTACAGCCGCGGAAATTATGAAGCGTTCGTCCGTCCCCGCAAGCCGGAGCGGGCCGACAGGGCGACGGCCTGGTTCGTCGGCGCGGGCCTCGCCGGCCTGGCGGGCGCGGCCTTCCTCATCAGGGACGGCGGCGTCGCGGGCGAGCGCATCACGCTTCTCGAGGAGTTGGAGCTTCCCGGCGGCGCCCTTGATGGCCTGGACGTGGCGGAAAAGGGGTTCGTCATCCGCGGCGGGCGCGAGATGGAGGCGCATTTCGAGTGCCTCTGGGATCTCTACCGCTCGATCCCCTCGCTCGAGATCGAAGACGCCAGCGTCCTCGACGAATTCTACCGGCTCAACAAGGACGATCCGAACGTCTCGCTGCAGCGGGTCACGCAGAGCCGCGGGCAGGATGTGCCCGACAAGGCGCTGCTGACGCTGAACGACAAGGCCCAACGAGAGCTCCTCTCCGTCTTCCTGGCGACCCGCGAAGAGATGGAGAACAAGCGGATCAACGAGGTGTTCGGCCCCGATTTCCTGAAGAGCAATTTCTGGCTGTTCTGGCGTACGATGTTCGCGTTCGAGGAGTGGCATTCGGCCCTGGAGATGAAACTCTATCTCCACCGCTTCATCCACCACATCGGCCAGCTCGCCGACTTCTCGTCGCTCAAGTTCAACCGGTACAATCAATACGAGTCGATGGTCCTGCCGCTGGTCAAGTGGCTGCAGGATCAGGGCGTCCGGTTCCGCTACGGCGTTCAGGTCACCGACATCGATTTCGCGATCGACGCCGAACGCAAGCAGGCGACGCGGATCGGCTGGATCGAGAAGGGCGCCGAGGGCGGCGTCGATCTTGGCCCCGACGATCTGGTGTTCATCACCATCGGGTCGCTGACCGAAAATTCCGACAGCGGCGACCATCAGACCCCGGCCAAGCTGAATCAAGGCCCGGCGCCCGCCTGGGACCTGTGGCGGCGCATCGCGGCCAAGGACCCGGCCTTCGGACGTCCCGACGTGTTCGGGGCCCATATTGCGCAGACCAAATGGGCGTCGGCGACCATCACCACGCTCGACGCGCGTATTCCGCAGTACATCCGCAAGATCGCCAAGCGCGATCCGTTCAGCGGCAAGGTGGTCACCGCCGGCATCGTCACGGCCAAGGATTCGAGCTGGCTGCTGAGTTGGACGGTCAGCCGCCAGCCCCATTTCAAGAAGCAGCCGAAGGACCAGCTCGTGGCCTGGTTCTACGCCCTGTTCGTCGATCGGCCCGGCGACTATGTGAAAAAGCCGATGCAGGCCTGCACTGGCGAGGAGATCACCCAGGAATGGCTCTATCACCTCGGCGTCCCGGTCGAGGATATCGCCGATCTCGCGGCGAGCGGCGCCAGGACCGTGCCGGTGATGATGCCCTATATCACCGCCTTCTTCATGCCCCGCCAGGCCGGAGACCGGCCGGACGTGGTCCCGGCGGGGGCCGTCAATTTCGCCTTCATCGGCCAGTTCGCCGAGTCCAAGCAGCGCGACTGCATCTTCACCACGGAGTATTCGGTCCGCACGCCGATGGAGGCGGTCTACACGCTGCTCGATGTCGAGCGCGGCGTGCCCGAAGTGTTCAACTCGACCTATGACATTCGCACTCTGCTGGCCGCCGTCGCGCCGCTGCGGGATGGCGAGGGCATCGAGATCCCCGGCCCCGCCATCCTGCGCAAGCTGCTGCTGAAGACGCTGGAAGGCACCGAGATCGCCAAGCTGGTCGAGCGGTTTCATCTGATCGCGGACTAGCGATCGCCGGGGCGGCCGCCGCGGCGAGCGTCTAGGCTCGCGGCGGCCGTCCCATCCCCGCCGCGAAGGCGATCCGCAGGGTCTGGGCCAAGGTCTGGACGCCGAGCTTGCGTGCCAGGCTCGCGCGACAGACCTCGACCGTGCGCGAGGAGATCCCGAGATCATAGGCGATGGCCTTGTTCGCGCGCCCCTGGGCGAGACCTTCGAGGACATCCCGCTCGCGCGGCGACAGGGCCTCGACGCGGCCCTGCGCCTCGGCTTCCTCGGCCGCCCGGCCATCGGCCCGGTCGATGCGCGCGAAGCCGCGATGGAGCGCTTCGAGCAGCATGGCCTTTTCAACAGGCTTGGCCAGGAAGTCGACGGCCCCGGCCCGCATCGCCCGGACCGCCAGGGCGACATCGCCATTGCCGGTCAGCACGACGACCGGCATGTCGACGCCGATATCGGCCAGGGCGACCTGAACCTCAAGCCCGCCCAGGCCCGGCATCTGCATGTCCAGGATGACGCAGCCGATCTTGGCCTGCGTCGCGACGGCCACAAACGCCGTCCCCGACGGATAGGTCTCGACGCTGAAGCCCGTGGCGCGGAGCATGAAGCCGACCGACCGCTGGATCGTCTCCTCGTCGTCGACGATATGAACGACACGCTTGTCCCCCATGGGCCTCCTCAGGCGAACTGAGCGGGCGCCAGGCTGCAGCGGCGAATGCGGCGCCGCTTCGCGGACGCCTTGTGCGGGTTGGACCGGGGTCCAGGGTCAAGAGGCTTCGCCGTTCGCCTCCCGGCGGCTGGCCGAGGATTGGCGAACGCCGTTCACAGCAGGGCGCGCACGGCCTGGGCGATCGCCGGCGTCATGTCGATGGCGTTCGACGCATGGGCGACCGTGTTGGTGCTGACGATGCGCGCGACGTGTTCGCCCAGGACCTGGGCGGCGTCGCCGGCGAACAGCGCATGCACCACGACGCAGTCCGGCGGCGCAAAACCCAGGGCCTTGAGCTGGCGGGCCGCGACGGCGAGCGTGCGGCCCGACGAGGCGATGTCGTCGACGAGCACGGCTTGGCGGCCCAGGAAGGCGCCGGCGTTGGGGATCGAGATGTCGACCTCACGATCCCCGGACCGCTGCTTTTGGCAGACCAGGAACGGCGCGTCGGCGCCGGCCGCCACCTGCGCCACCCACTGCTCGCTCTCCAGATCGGGCCCGACGATCACCGGTCGGGCGACGTTCCGCCTGATCCACGACGCCATGAGCGGCGCGGCGTGAACGAGCTGGCTGGGGATTCGGTAGATCTCCGCCAGGGCGTGATGGCGGTGCAGGTGGGGATCGACGGTCACCAGCCAGTCGAGGTGGCGCGAGAGCACCGCCGCGAAAATACGCGACGTGACCGCCTCGCCCGGATGGAAACGGGTGTCCTGGCGCATGTAGGCCAGATAGGGCGCGATCAGGCCCACCCCGCGCGCGCCAAGCTCGCGCAGCGTGTCCGCCGCGAAGAGCAGCGGCGGCAATTTCGCGTCCGGACGCTCGAGGCCGCAGACCAGGATGACATCGCGCTCGGTGACGTCGCTGTCGATCCGAAGGTAGGTCTCGCCATCTGGAAACTGGCGCTGCAGCAGGACCCCTGCCTCCGCGCCGAGCGCTGGGCCAAGGGCTTGGGCCAGGCGCTCGCCGCCGTCCAAGGCGAAGACGATCGGCGGCGTCATGGCGCCGCGATCGCGAAGATCGCCCCGTCGCTCAAGGCGAAGGCGGCCGCATAGTCCAGTTCGCCGGGGCTCTCGGCGTGAAGGGTGCACAAGGGCGACCCCGCGACGATCGACTGGCCGAGCCGGGCGTGGACCGCCACCCCGGCCGCCTTGGCCATCGGCGCGCCCGCGAGCTTGGCGACGGTCGCGAGTTTGCGGTTGTCGATGCTGGCGATCCGGCCGCTGGAGGGCGCGGTCAGGTCTCGCTGGAAGCGGGCGACCGGCGGCGAGCGCATGCCGCCTTGGGCCTGGCAGATGCGCTTGAACTTGGCCCAGGCGCGGCCGCTCTCGAGGCTTTGCCGCGCGCGCGCGAGGCCAGCGCCAGGGGCCGCCACGCCCGCCAGCTCGAACAATCCCCCGGCCAGTTCACAGGCCCTATGGGCGAGATCCTCGACGCCGGGCTCGCCTTGAAGCACGGCCAGTATGTCCAGCGCCTCCAGCGCCGGCCCGATGCCGCGTCCGATCGGCTCAGCCCCAGGGCCATACATCACCCGCGTGCGCAGGCCGAAGGCGGCGGCCACCGAGGTGAGCGCCGCCTCGAGATCCCGCGCGGCCTCCAGGCTCCGCACCTTGGCGGTCGGTCCCACAGGAACGTCGATCACCAGGTGGGTCGCGCCGGCGGCGATCTTCTTGGACAGCACCGAGGCCACCAGCTGGCCGACCGCGTCGATGTCGAGCGCCCGCTCGACGCCAATGATCACGTCGTCGGCCGGGCTCAACCGAACCGCCCCGCCCCAGGCGATGCAGCCCCCCTCGCGCGCCACCACCCGGCGGATCGCGGCGATGTCGAGGTCGACGGGCGCCAGAACCTCCATGGTGTCGGCGGTGCCGGCCGGTGAGGTGATCGCGCGCGAGGAGGTCTTGGGCATGACCAGGCCTTCGGCCGCCATGATCGAGACGATGATCGGCGTGGTGCGGTTGCCCGGCAAGCCGCCGACGCTGTGCTTGTCGACGACGATCGGCCCAGGCCAGCTCAACTGCTCGCCGACCTCGACCATGGCCTTGGTCAGTCCGATCGTCTCGGCCTGATCGAGCGGCGCCGCCGAACAGGCGGTGACGAACGCCGAGAGGTGGACGTCGCTATAGCGATGCTCGGCGATATCCGCGACGATCGCCGAAAAGGCCGCCTGGCTCAGGCGCTCTCCATAGATCCGGCGGCGCACCGCCCGCAGCGAGGCCAACGGCGGAGCGTGGGCGACCTCCACGCGGTCGCCCGCCTTGACCCCGAGCCGGGCCCATGCGGTCTCGGAAAGGCCGATCTCGCCGGGGTCTGGCGTGTCGCCCGAGCTGTGCAACAAGGACACCACCGCCTCGCGGCCGCCGGCGCGCAGGACGACCTGGGCGCGCGACCCCAGGCCCTCGGACCGGCAGACCGGGCAGTCGTGCCGCATCACCGCGATCATGTCGCCGCCAGCCGCGGTGAGCCCCATGCGACGCGCGCGCAGCGTGGCCGACGCCGGCCTCGCGTCGGCCTGCTCGTGCCTTGGGACGCTCACGCCAGCCGCCCCCAGCTGCCGAGGGTCGGGACGGTGCAAGGCCAGCCGTGTTCCTCGCCGATGCGCTTGGCCAGGACCTGCGCGCCGGCCGGCTCGCCATGGGTGACATAGACATGCCGCGGCGCCGCCTGCATGGCGCCCAGCCACCGCATGAGCTCGTCGCTGTCGGCGTGGGCCGACAGCATGGTCAGGTTCGCCACCTCGGCGTGGACGGGGACGTGTTCGCCGTGGATCTTGATCGTCCGGGCCCCCGAGACGAGCGCAGCGCCGCGCGTGCCGGCCGCCTGGAAGCCGGAGAACAGGATGAGGTTGCGCTCATCCGGGGCGAACCGCTTGAGATGGTGCACGACGCGGCCACCGGTCGCCATGCCGCTGGCCGAGATGATCACCTTGGGGGTGGCGTCCGCGGTCAGCGCCTTGGATTCCTCGACTTCGCGCACATAGTGCGCGACGCCGCACGCGGCTTCGCATGCCGCGCGGCTCAGCCTGTGTTCGTCCATGAAATCACACATCAGCCCGCTGGCGTCGATCGCCATCGGGCTGTCCAGATAGATCGGCGCATCACGCAGCCGGCCGTCCGCGCGCAGACGGGACAGATGATAGAGCAGCGATTGGACGCGACCGACCGCGAAGGCGGGGATCACCACGGTTCCCCCGCGTCGGATGCACCGTTCGATATGGTCTCCCAGCGCCCGCGACGGATCCACGCGGTCATGGCGGCGGTCGCCATAGGTGGATTCGACGATGACGTAGTCGGCCCGCGCCGGCGGTTCGGGGTCCTTGATCACCGCGTCGTCATAGCGCCCGATATCGCCCGAGAAGAGAACCGACCGGCCCTTCCAGTCGATCTCGATCGACGCCGCGCCGAGGATGTGGCCGGCGCGATGGTAGCGCGTCCTGATCCCGTCGGCGAGCGAGCGCCATTCGCCAAACCCGATGGTCTCGAACAGCCGCAGGGCCAGGCGCGCGTCGGCCTCCGTGTAGAGCGGCAGCGCCGGATCGTGGCGCGAGAAGCCGTGGCGGTTGGCGAACTCCGCGTCCTTCTCCTGGATGCGCCCGCTGTCGGCGAGCAGCAGTTGGCAAAGGGCCGCCGTGGCCGGCGTGCTGAGGACGGTCCCATCCCATCCCAGGCGGGCCATGCGTGGCAGGGCGCCCGAATGGTCGAGATGGGCGTGGGTGAGCAGCACCTGCTCGACGTCGGCCACCTCGGGCGCAAGCGGCGCCCAGTTGAGGCGGCGCAGGTCCTTGGCCCCCTGGAACAGACCGGAATCGACCACGATCCGGGTCTGGCCGTCGTCCAGCAGGTAGCGCGAGCCCGTCACCGTGCCCGACGCGCCGAGGAAGGCCACGGCAAGGCCGCCGGCCGGCCGCTCGGCAAGGTCGATGCGCGCTTCGCGTTCAAGGGCGGCCGTTCCGAAATTGCCGTGGAGCCGTTGCTTCTTCCTGTTCCTGTGCATGGGCGGCTTGCCTCTGGTGATGATGCTCGCCGCGCAGCCTTTCAGGCTCGGTCGCCGCGGGCCAATACGCAAAGGCCGCAGACATCGCCGCCTGCCTCCGGGGACCCGCGGGCGCCGCCCCCACCCGCCGCTGCGGCCTCTACCTATACTTGGCGCCCGGGTCGCGGGCCTATGATAGGGCGTCAAGGCCTGAAGTGAGCGATCCATGGATGTTCAACACCAAAAGCTGCGTCGGCGCGGAACGATCGTCCTGGTCGGGTTCCTGCTGATCGCCGGCTTCTTCCTGACCACCGAGCACGCCGCGCATGTGCTCGGCGTCTTGCCCTATCTGCTCCTACTGGCCTGTCCGCTGATGCACCTGTTCATGCACCATGGCCATGGCGCCCATCAGCACGGGCGAGAGGAAGCGCCCGGCCGCATCCCGGCGGACGCGCCGGCCAATCCCAACGAACCGGTCGAGAGGCAGCGGCGATGACCCATCCCGGTTACGGCTACGGCCTCTGGGGACTGGCTTTGGTCAACGCCGCCGTCTTCATCCTGTTCGCGTTCAGCTTCTTCAAGCCCGCGACCGGCCGCGACTGGCGCAGCTTCGGCGCGTTCAGCGCCTTTATCGTCGCCCTGTTCGCCGAGATGTACGGCTTCCCCCTGACCATCTTCCTGCTCTCGGGATGGCTGCAGTCGCGTTTTCCCAGTGTCGACTGGTGGAGCCACGACGCCGGCCACCTGCTGGAGATGATGTTCGGCTGGCGGGTCAATCCCCACTTCGGACCGTTCCATATCGCCAGCTTCGTGCTGATCGGGACCGGGTTCTGGCTGATCTCGGTCGGCTGGGTGGCGCTGCACGCCCGTCAGCGCCACCGGGAGCTGGCCACCACGGGGGTCTACGCCAGGGTGCGCCATCCCCAGTACGCCGGCTTCATCCTGGTGATGCTAGGCTTCCTGCTGCAGTGGCCCACGCTGTTGACGCTGGCGATGTTCCCCGTGCTGGTGGTGATGTACGTCCGCCTGGCCCGTCACGAGGAGCAGGCGGCGCTGGCGCAGTTCGGCGACGCCTATCGCGACTACAGGGCGCGGGTTCCCGCCTTCATCCCCCGCTGGCCGTTGCGTTGACCCCCGCCATCGCCGCGGGGGCGACCGGGCGATGCTCAGCGAAGGGGCGCGAGCATGGCGCTCATCTGGTCGATCTCCTGCTGCTGGCCCTTGATGATCGTGGCGCAAAGGCTGCGGATCTCAGGATCCTTCACCGGCGCGCGTCCGCACATCAGGATCGCGCCAGCGTGATGCGGGATCATCGAGCGCAGGAACTCGCGGTCGCCGACCAGCCACTGCTGGCGAATGGCCGCAAAGCACAAGACCCCGATGACAAGGCTGGACGCGACCAAGCCGCGGTTGAGGCCCTTGCGCGGATACATCATGCCCATGAGCACGAGTTCGAGCATGACCATCGGCGCGGTCATCAGGCCGGCCATGTAGGCCTGGTTGAAGCTTGGATGGATGTTCGCGGCCCTGTCGACCATGGCGTACATCAGGACATACATGGCCAGGAACGACAGCACGGTCATGGCGGCCAGGCGCAGGTAGGGCCTGTGGTGTTGATGGTCTTTGGGCGCGTGGTGCTCGGCCATGACTGTTTTCCGCTCCTGGAGCCCGGCGCAACCACGCGCCGGGGCGAGGCTTTCCAGCGGGTTGCGATGCTCCCACAACCGGCGAACGGCGCCCCCGTTCCGCCTCTGAAAATATTCACCGCGACCGCGCCAAAGGTCGAGGGATGGTCCAGGCCGCTGCGTATTGGACCAGATGGCGGCTTTCAGGCCCCGCCTCCAAGCCGTCGCCAGTCCGCGCGCGTCGCGGCAAATCGCATTCGGGGATTGTCCGGACATGACGAGGCCGTGTGACCGCGCTAAGCTCGCCCGATGCTAAGGCATGCGCTCGCTTTCCTGGCCGCCGTGGCCCTCGCGTTCAGTCCGCTGGCGGTCAACGCCGCGCGGGCTGATTGCGACATGGCCGGCATGGACGCGATGAGCATGATCGCCATGGCCCCCGCCGGCGACGACGTGGCCCAGGCCGAGCCCTGCTGCGATCACGGCAAGACCATGTCGGCCAAGGATTGCGCCAAGGCCTGCGCGATCAGTTGCGCCCTGTCCGTTGCGGCCCCCTGCCCGGGCTCGGAGACCCCGATCGCCGTCGGCTATCGCGTCGAGACCCGCTGGTCCAACACCAGCGGCCGCACCCACCGCCTCATCCCCGAAGATCCGCCCCCCCGAACGATCGCCTAGGACCGGCCCGAGGGCCGATCCCCGCCATCGCTGGTTTCACGCCCCGGTCCTGCCGGGCGCGCGTGATCGCCCGCGCTTTCGCCGGCTGGCTTTTCGATCTTCAAGGATGACCTTCATGTCTCCCCGCCTTCCCGCGCTGGCGCTCGTCTCCGGCCTAGCTTCCGCGACGACCGTCTCGGCCGCCACGCCACGCGCCTGCGGCTATTTGCGGGCCGCCCAACCGGCCTGCCTGGCTCGCTAGCTCGGCCGGGACGGGTGGGGCCGATCCCCTGCCTTCGCCCGTCACGTCCGGCCCCGGCGGATCGGCTGCAAACGCTTCGCCGGGGCGCTGCCTCCTCCACGGCGCCTTCAAGGACTCCGTCTCATGCGAATTCTCCCCCTTCTGGCGGGGCTGGGCCTGGCGAGCGTCGCCCACGCCGCGCCCCTGACCTACGCCCAGAGCCTCGACGCGGCCGCGGCCAATGCGCCGGCGCTGCGCGCCGCGGCCCTGCAGGTCGAGGCCGCCAAGGCCTCGGCCAAGGCGGCCGGCGCCCTGCCCGATCCCAAGCTCGCCGTCGGCCTCGACAACTTCCCGGTCTCGGGGCCGCCGGCCGGCCGGTTCGGAACCGACGAGATGACCATGGGCAAGGTCGGCTTCAGCCAGGACATGCCCAGCGCCGCCAAGCGCCAGGCGCGGATCGGCCGGGCGCAGGCCGACATCGTCGCGGCCGGGGCCGAGGGCGCGGTCGAGGCCCGCCAGGTCCGGGTCGCCACGGCGCTGGCCTGGATCGAACTGCTCTACGCCCAGCGCAAGCTCGCCGCCCTGGACGGGGTGGTCGCCCAGCTGGCTCCCCTGTGGAGCGCCGCCCCGTCCGGCGTCGCGTCCGGACGCTCGCGGCCCGCCCAGGCGCTGGAGGCCGCGCAGATGCGCGCGGCCCTGGCGGATCGCCGCAGCGAGGCGGTCTCGGCCCTGGGAAGGGCCCGTGCGGCCCTGACCCGCTGGACCGGAGATCCCGACCCCGAGGCGCTCGGTCCGGCGCCCGACCTCGATCTCCCCCCCGCCAGTCTTCGGGCCGCGATCGACCGCCATCCCGCCGTGCTGGCCAAGGACGCCGCCGCCCGCCAAGCCCAGGCCGACGTCGCCCTGGCCAAGGCCGACAAGCAGCCCGACTGGAGCTGGGAAGTGGCCTACCAGCGCCGCGACCCGATGTTCGGCGACATGGTCTCGGCCGGGGTCAGCATCAGCCTGCCGCTGTGGGGCAAGAGCCGCCAGGATCCGATGATCGCCGCGCGCACCGCCAGCGCCGGCCGCGCCGACGCCCAGCGCGAGGACGCCCGCCGAGCGCTGAGCGCCCAGCTCGAGGCCGATCTGGCCGACCACGTCATGCATCACGAGCAATGGCTGCGGGCCCGCGACACGCTGCTGCCGCTGGCCAAGCAGCGGGCCCAGCTGGAGACCGCCGCCTATGGCTCCGGCGCGGCCGGTTTGCCCGACGTGCTGATCGCCTTCTCGAGCCTGGCCGAGGCCCAGCTCACCACCCTAGATCGCGAGGCCGCCGTCGCCATCGACGCCGCCCGCCTGACCCTCACCTACGGAAGCGACGATCAATGACCCCCTCCCCCTCGATGAAGGCCCTGCTCGGCGCCGGCGCCGCCCTGGTCGTGCTGGCCGGGGCCGGCGGCTATGGCCTGGCCCGCCTGACCGCCAAGCCGCCGATGCCGGCGACCTCGGCCGACAGCCGCAAGGTGCTCTACTGGTACGACCCGATGGTCCCGGCCCAGCACTTCGACAAGCCGGGCAAGTCGCCGTTCATGGACATGCCGCTGACGCCCAAATACGCCGGCGAGGCCGAAACCAGTGGTCCGGCGGCGGGGGTGCGGATCGACCCCTCGGCCGCCCAGAACCTCGGCTTCCGGCTGGCGACCGTGGAGGAAGGCGCGCTTTCCAGCGGCCTGACCGCCACCGGGATCGTCGACTTCAACCAGCGTGACGTCGCCGTCGTCCAGGCCCGCAGCGGCGGTTTCGTGCAGCGGGTTTATGGCCGCGCGCCGGGCGACGTGATCGCCGCCGGCGCGCCGCTGGCCGACCTGTTGGTTCCCGAATGGGGCGGCGCCCAGGCCGAATACCTCGCCGTCCGGCGCACCGGCGACGCGGCCCTGACCGCCGCCGCCCGCCAACGCCTACGCCTCTTGGGCATGCCCGACGGCGTGGTCGCCGGTCTCGACCGAGACGGGCGGCCGCGCACCACGATCACCATCACCGCGCCGCTCGGCGGGGTCGTTTCCAAGCTCGACGTGCGCGCCGGCATGACCGTGGGCGCGGGCCAGACCCTGGCCGAGATCAACGGCCTCTCGAGGGTCTGGGTCACGGCCGCCGTGCCCGAGGCGCAGGCCGGGCAGCTGCGTCCGGGCCAGGGCGTTGGCGTCACCCTGGCGGCCTATCCGAGCGAGACCCTGCGCGGGACGGTCCAGGCCGTGCTCCCGCAGGCCCAGGGCGACAGCCGCACCTTGCAGGCGCGGATCGAACTGGCCAACCGCGACGGCCGCCTCAAGCCCGGCCTGTTCGCCACCATCGCCTTCGATGCGGCGACCCGCACCGCCCTGCTGGTCCCGTCCGAGGCGGTGATCCGCACGGGCGCGCGCAACATGGTGATGCTCGCCTCCGGCAGCGGGCGCTACCAGGCCGTCGAGGTTCGGACCGGGCGCGAGGCTGGCGGCCGGACGGAAGTCCTGGCTGGGCTGTCTTCTGGTCAGAAGGTCATCGCGTCGGGCCAGTTCCTGATCGACTCCGAGGCCAGCTTGGCAGGCTTGCAGGCTCAGCCGCTTCCGGCGTCGGGTCCTTCGACCTCGCCGAGCGACATGACCATGGCCAAGCCCACGGCGGCGGCCAAGCCGGCCCTGGCCGAAGCCACCGGCCGCGTCGAGCAGGTGACCCCGGACGGCGTCACCCTCTCGCACGGCCCCGTGCCGGCCATCGGCTGGCCGGCCATGACCATGACCTTCCGCGCCGACCCGAGGCTGCTGAAGGGCGTGAAGGCCGGCGACCAGGTCCGCTTCGCCTTCGACCCGCCGCCGGCCGACCCGATCATCCGGCGCATCGCCAAGATCGGCGGTGGCGCATGATCGCCGCCCTGATCCGCTGGTCGGTCGCCAACCGCTTCTTCGTGCTGCTGGGCGCCCTGGCGCTGATCGTGGCCGGCGGCCTGGCGGTGCGGTCGACCTCGATCGACGCCCTGCCCGATCTCTCCGACACCCAGGTGATCATCCGCACCAGCTATCCGGGCCAGGCCCCGCAGCTGGTCGAGAACCAGGTCACCTATCCGCTGGCCACCACCATGCTCTCGGTCCCTGGCGCCAAGACCGTGCGCGGCTATTCGTTCTTCGGCGACAGCTTCGTCTATGTGATCTTCGACGACAAGACCGACCTCTACTGGGCCCGCTCGCGGGTCCTGGAATATCTCAACCAGGTGCAAGGCCGCCTGCCCGAAAGCGCCCGCCCGGCCCTGGGGCCCGACGCCACCGGGGTCGGCTGGGTCTATGAATACGCCCTGGTCGACAGGACCGGCGCTCACGACCTCAGCCAGCTGCGATCGATCCAGGACTGGTTCCTGCGCTATGAGCTGAAGACCCTACCGGGCGTGGCCGAGGTCTCGGCGATCGGCGGCATGGCCCGCCAGTACCAGGTCGTGCTCGACCCGCAGAAGCTGGCCAGCTTCGGCGTCACCCACCAGCAGGTGGTCGCCGCGTTGAAAGGCGCCAACGCCGAAGCCGGCGGCTCGGTGCTGGAACTGGGCGAGGCCGAATACATGGTCCGCGCCACCGGCTATCTGAAGACGATCGAGGACTTCCAGGCCGTGCCGCTGAGGACGGCGGCCGGCGGAGTCCCCGTGCGTCTGGGCGAGGTGGCCACGATCCAGGTCGGCCCGGAAATGCGGCGCGGCGTCGCCGAACTCAACGGCCAGGGCGAGGTCGCCGGCGGCGTGGTGATCCTGCGCTCCGGCGAGAACGCCCGCACGACCATCGCGGCGGTGAAGGCCAAGCTGGCCGAGCTGAAGAAGAGCCTGCCGCCCGGCGTCGAGGTCGTCACCACCTATGACCGCTCGGGCCTGATCGACCGGGCCGTCCATAACCTGACCGGCAAGCTGCTGGAGGAGTTCCTGGTCGTGGCCCTGGTCTGCGCCCTGTTCCTGGGCCACCTGCGCTCGGCCCTGGTGGCGATCCTCTCCCTGCCGCTGGGGGTGCTGGCCGCCTTCCTGGTCATGAAGAGCCAGGGCGTCGACGCCAACATCATGTCGCTGGGCGGCATCGCCATCGCCATCGGGGCCATGGTCGACGCGGCCGTGGTGATGATCGAGAACGCCCACAAGAAGCTGGAGCGCTGGGCCCATGAGCATCCGGGCGAGATCCTGACCGGCGAGGCCCGCTGGGCGGTGATCACCGAGGCCGCCGCCGAGGTCGGGCCCGCCCTGTTCTTCAGCCTGCTGATCATCACCCTGTCGTTCATCCCGGTCTTCACCCTGCAGGCCCAGGAAGGCCGGCTCTTCCGCCCCCTGGCCTTCACCAAGACCTACGCCATGGCGGCGGCGGCCATCCTTTCGGTGACCCTGATCCCGGTGCTGATGGGCTATCTGATCCGCGGCAAGATCCCCGACGAGGCGGCCAATCCCGTCAACCGCGTGCTGACGGCGGCCTATCGTCCGCTGCTCGACCGGGTGATGCGCCGGCCCAGGACCACCCTGCTGGTCGCGCTGCTGGCCTTCGCGACCACCGCTTGGCCGCTCGCCCACCTGGGTGGGGAGTTCATGCCCAACATGGACGAGGGCGATCTGCTCTACATGCCCTCGGCCCTGCCGGGCCTGTCGGCGGCCAAGGCCGGCCAGCTCCTCCAGCAGACCGACCGGATGATCAAGACCGTGCCGGAGGTCGACAGCGTGTTCGGCAAGGCCGGCCGCGCCGAGAGCGCCACCGACCCGGCCCCGCTGGAGATGTTCGAGACCACGATCCGCTTCAAGCCGCGCGACCAGTGGCGGCCGGGCATGACCCCCGACAAGCTGGTCGCCGAACTCGACCAGCGTGTCCGTGTGCCTGGCTTGACCAATGTCTGGGTGCCGCCGATCCGCAACCGCATCGACATGCTGGCCACCGGCATCAAGAGCCCGATCGGGGTCAAGGTGTCGGGCGCGAACCTGGCCGAACTCGACCGCATCGCCCGCGAGGTCGAGGGCGTGGCCAAGAGCGTGCCGGGCGTCAGCTCGGCCCTGGCCGAGCGCTTGACCGGCGGACGCTATGTCGATGTCCGCATCGACCGCGCCGCCGCCGCGCGGTTCGGGCTCAACATCGACGACGTCCAGTCGATCGTCTCCGGGGCGATCGGCGGCGAGACCATCGGCCAGACGGTCGAGGGCCTGGCCCGCTATCCGATCAGCGTCCGCTATCCCCGCGAGCTGCGCGATAGCCTGGAGGGACTGCGCGCCCTTCCGGTGCTCACGCCAGGCGGCGCTCAGATCACCTTGGGAACCGTCGCCAATGTTGAGATCGCCGATGGCCCGCCGATGTTGAAGAGCGAGAACGGCCGGCCGAAGACCTGGGTCTATGTCGACGTGCGGGGCCGGGACCTGGCCTCGGTGGTCGGCGATTTGCGCCAGGCCGTGGGCGAGAGGGTCAAGCTCTCGCCGGGCGTCAGCCTCTCCTATTCGGGCCAGTTCGAATATCTGCAGCGCGCCGCCGACCGGCTGAAGATCGTCGTGCCGGCCACCCTGCTGATCATCTTCGTCCTGCTCTACGTGATCTTCCGCCGCTTCGACGAAGCGGGGCTGATCATGGCCACCCTGCCGTTCGCCCTGACCGGCGGGATCTGGACGCTCTACCTGGCGGGGTTCCACCAGTCGGTGGCCACTGGCGTCGGCTTCATCGCCCTGGCCGGGGTCTCGGCCGAGTTCGGGGTGGTGATGCTGATCTATCTCAAGCACGCCATGGACGCCCTGGGCCCGAACCCGGCGCCCGACCAGGTCGAGTCTGCGGTGCGCGAAGGCGCCCTGCTGCGGGTGCGGCCCAAGGCCATGACCGTGGCGGTGATCCTGGCAGGCCTGGCGCCGATCCTCTGGGGCCACGGCGCGGGCTCGGAGGTCATGAGCCGCATCGCCGCCCCGATGATCGGCGGCATGCTCACAGCGCCCCTGCTGTCGATGTTCGTGATCCCGGCCGGATACCTGCTGCTGCGTCGCCGGCAAGCCCGAACCGCCGTTTCCGCTTCCACCTCAGCCTAAGGAGATACGCTGATGAAGACCCTGTCCCTGACCCTCGCCGCCCTGGTGGCGATGACCGGCCTGGCCGCGTGTGATCGCAAGACTGAAGCGCCGGCGGCCCCAGCCGCCTCAGCCCCGGCGGCGGGCAACGACATCGCCGGCATGGACATGGCGCCGGCCGACAAGATGGCCAAGGGCGTCGGCGTCGTGAAGGCGATCGACAAGACCGCCGGCACGATCACGCTCGACCACGAGGCGATCCCGGAAGCCGGTTGGCCGGCCATGACCATGGGTTTCAAGATCGCCCCGGGCCTGTTGGAAGGCGTCGCCGTCGGCGACCAGGTCGCCTTCGACCTGAAGCTTCATGATGGTTCTGGCGAAGTGACGGCGATCCGTCGGCAATAGGCCCCACCGGACGGGCGCGGACCAAGGTTCGCGCTTGTCCGGTAGACCGGGGAGACCAGGATTGGCCGACGGTCCGGTCCCGCCTCAGCCGGCCGGTGCGCTTAGCGTCAGAATGAGCGGACACCCCGGATCTTGCCCCTCGTCGCAGGCCCTCACGGACGCGGCCAATACCTGCTCCATTCGCTGAAGGTCGACGATCCGCGAGCGCACATCGCCAAGATGGGCCGCGGCCAGGTCACGAACCTCGGCGCAGGCGGACTGCCCGCCAGCGGCCAGATTCAGCAAAGCGCGGACCTCGTCGAGTTTGAAGCCCAACTCCCTTGCCCTGCGCACAAAGCTCAGCCGGCCTACGTCCTGCGCGCCATAGCTCCGATACCGTCCGCGTCGCGGCGGCGCGGAGATCAACCCGATCCGTTCGTAGTAGCGGATCGTCTCGATGTTGCAGCCGGTGCGGCGAGAAAGTTCGCCGATCTGGAGAGCGTGATCAGTCATGTCCGCCTTGGATTAGGGCTTGAGTCTGTAGTGACTACAGATGGCATGCTCGTCGGTGTCGGACCAGGAGGTGACAGGATGACGGTGCGAAACGGCCCAGGAGCGCGGCCCGGCGGAAGGGATGAACGCCCCGCCGAAACGGCCCTGACATGGGCGGCCCTGGCCACGGCGGCGGGCGCGGTTTTCGCCTGGGCCGCCTGTTGCATCCTGCCGATGTCCCTGGCTCTGGCCGGACTGGGCCTTGGCGGGCTTGGCTGGGTAGCGGGTCAACGCAGCTGGATCACGATCCTTGCGATCGCCGCCATCGGCGCCGGCTGGGTCATGACTTGGCGGCGGGCGCGCACGTGCCGAACCGACGGGTCATGCGCCGCGCCGTCGAAACTCCAAGTGAGTCTGCTTGGAGCAGCCACGCTCCTCCTCGGTCTTGCTTTGATTTGGCGACCGATCATCGAGCCTTGGGCTTTGGCCCTAATCCGGAACGCACGCGGATGAACACCATGCGGATCGAACCAACGTCCACCTTGACCTGTCCCGAGTGCGGACACCGCGCGACCGAGACCATGCCGACCGACGCCTGCCAGTACTTCTACGACTGCCTGGGATGCGGCGCCGTGCTCAAGCCCAAGCCAGGCGATTGCTGCGTCTATTGCTCCTATGGCGACGTGGCCTGTCCGCCGATTCAGCAGGGCGGCGGCTGTTGCGGGTGACCGCGGGTCGGGCCTAGGCCGCCGCATCCTTGCGGCCGCCCGACCGGTTCCAGAAAAATCCGACAACGAGAATGGCGATGGTCATCGCCTGAGCGGCGACGCCCTCGATCGTCGGGAAGAAGCCCAGCAGCTCGACGCGCGGCAAGGCCAGCGGATGCAGGTCGAGCAGACCCGCCTCCTGCAGACCGGCCACACCCTTGCCGGCCAGGACGACCGCCAAGATAGCCATCAGGATCGCGCTGTACTCGAAGAACTTCCCGATCGGCAGGCGCTTGGAGAAACGCAGCATCGCCCAGGCGATGGCGGCCAGCACGACGACGGCGCAGCCGACGCCAGCCAGCACCGCGCCGGCCCCGCCCTGGGTCCAGAGCGCCGTCAGGAAGAGGATGGTCTCGAAGACCTCGCGATAGACGACCACGAAGGCCAGCAGGAACAGGAACCAGGCCGATTGCTTGGAAAGCGCGTGCGACAGCTTCTCGCGGATATAGACCTGCCAGGCGTCGGCCTGGGCCTTGCCGTGCATCCAAAGGCCGACGGAGATCAAAACCGCGGCGGCGATCACCGAACCGAAACCCTCGGTCATTTCGCGACTGGCGCCGCTGATCGAGATGAAGAAGGTCGCGACCGCCCAGGTCAGGCCACCAGCCGCCAGGGCCGCGATCCAGCCGCCGTGGACGTAAGGCAGGACGTCGGTGCGTTCGGCCTTGCGCAGGAAGGCGATCATGGCGACCACGATCAGCAGGGCTTCCAGGCCCTCGCGCAGCAGGATGGTGAAGGCGCCGGCGAAGCTCGACAGACCGCTGGCCTTCTCCGGGGCCAGGGCCCGGCCGGCGGCGGCGAACAGGGCGTCCAGGCGCGCGATCTGGGCGCGGACCTCACTGGCCGGCGCGGCCTTGCCGATCGCGCCGCGCACATCGCCCATCGCGCCCTCGATCCGCCGCATCAAGGCCGGATCGCGCGCGCCTAGTGACGGCTCGACCGGCTCGAAGCCGTCGAGATAGGCGGCCAGGGCGAGATCGGCGGCGGCCTTTCGGTCGCCAGCCTCGTAGGCCTTGAGGCTGGCCGCCAGCTTCTGTCGGGCGACGTCGAGCGAGCCGCCGCCCGAGCGGGTGACGACTTCGGGATGGCGGCGCAGATAGGCGGTCAGGGCCCGGGCCTTGGTCTCCCCCACGGCTGTTGCGAGGGCGGCGGGCGTGGTCTGGGTCAGGGTTTGCAGGTCGGGGAAGCGGGCGCGGACGGCGGCGTCCTCGTTCCAGATCTTCTCGCCCGCGGCAGCTTCGGCGTCGCTGAAAGCGAAGCGCCCGACATAGAAGGCCAGGTCCCAGCGGTCGTCAGACGGCAGGTGGGCGTAGCTGGCCATGGCGGTGCCGTCGAGGCCCTGCTGGATGACCTGGTAGAGGCCAAAGACGCTGCGCTGGCGGGCGCGCTCGGCGTCGGCGAAGGCGATCGGCGGCGGGTCCAGGCCGACGGCGTTCGGACCGTCGGCCTTGCCCGTCTCGCCGTGGCAGGCCGCGCAGTTCTCGGCATAGAGGGCCGCGCCGCGCGCCAGGTCCGGCGCGCGCTTGGGCGCCAGCGGCGTCGGATAGGCGGCCAGCAGGTCGTTGGCCAGGGCGTGGGCCTTGGCCGAGACCACGGCCGGTTCCTGCTTGTCGGCGATCGTCGCCTGCAGGCTTTCGGCCTTGCCCAAGAGGTCCGGCTGGGCCTTGGTGGCCGGAAGACCGGCGATGCGCTCGCGCACCTGGCCGGCGAACTCGTTCATCTCGGCATATTCGGACGGGCTGATGACCTTGCCGTCCTTCACCGCCCCGGCGTAGTCGACCGACAGGTAATCGAGCAACCGCCAGGCAGTCTGGGACGAGGAGGCCTCCTGAGCCTGGATGATCGACGGGGTTGCCATGAGCACGACCGCCAGCAGGCCGCCAACCATCGAGGCCAAGCGGCCCTTGAGAGCAGTAATCATTATCAACCCATGAGCGCGAAAGGGCGCTGCGGCAAGAGCTTTAGCATGTGTCAGGAGGTCGCGAGGTCGGCGCGGTTCTCGGCGTGGGCCTGGCGGAGGATGGCGAAGGCCGAACTCAGGAAGACCCCGGCCAGCAGCACGCCGACGATCAGGTCGGGCCAGCGCGAGCCGGTCAGCCAGACCAGGACGCCGGTAGCGGCCACGGCCAGGCACTGAATCAGGTCATTGCGGGTGCAGAGCCAGACCGAGCGGACATTGGCGTCGCCGTCGCGGTAGCGGACGAGCAAGGCGGCGGCCACGAGGTTGGCCAGCGCCCCGAACAGCCCCAGCGCCGAGATCGCCTCGCCAGAGGGCACCGCGCCGCTCCAGGCCCGCCAGGCGGCGAAACCGGCGACCGACAAGGCGACCACGCCCAGGCTGAGACCCTTGAACAGGGCCGCGCCCGTGCGGATCCCGACCGATTTGCCGATGGCCCACAAACTGATGGCGTAGGTGGCGCTGTCGGCCAGGAAGTCGAGCGCGTTGGCCGACAAAGACGCCGAGCCCTCGACCAGGCCCCCGACCAGCACGACGACGAAGCCGACGAGGTTGATGGCGATCACCCAGGCCAGGGCGCGGCGATAGGCCGGGGTGGCGCCGTCGAACTTGACGTCGCTTCCACAGCCACAGCCCGAGGCGGCCGGCTTGCTCGAACAGGATTCGCTCATGGGGCCACCATGCATCCTCTAGCCACTAGAGGATCAAGGGCCTATTTGCGGGATCAAGGAGCGCCCCGCATGACCCTCTCCATCGGCCTGTTGGCCAAGGCCGCCGACGTCAAGGTCCCGACCATCCGCTTCTATGAAGAGATCGGACTGCTGCCCGAGCCGCAACGCGCCGCCAACGACCGCCGGGTCTATGACGTCGGCGCCGTCCGTCGGCTGGCCTTCATCCGCCACGCGCGTCAGCTCGGCTTCTCGGTCGAGGCGATCCGCAACCTGCTCGACCTCTCCGACAATCCCGAGCGCCCCTGCGGTGAAGCCAACGCCCTGGCCGCCCGCCAGCTCGACGACGTCGAGGCCAAGATCGCCCAGCTGGAAACCCTGCGCGGCGAGCTTCGGCGAATGGTGGCGGCGACCTGCGATGGACGGGCCGCCGATTGCCGGGTGATCGAGGCTTTGGCCGGTTAGAGAGACACCCCAGCCAAACCCGTCAGCTCGCGGTCCGGCGCCCCAGCAGGATCACCGCCGCGCCCACCAGGCAGATCGCCGCCCCGGCGATGTCCCAGCGATCGGGTCGCACATGCTCGACGCGCCAGAGCCAGCCGATCGAGGCGATGATGTAGACGCCGCCATAGGCCGCATAGGCGCGGCCAGCCGCCTCGCTGTCGACCAGGGTCAGCAGCCAGGCGAACAGCGCTAGGGACGCCATGCCCGGCGCCAGCCACCAGATCGGCCTGCCTTCGCGAAGCCACATCCAAAAGCTGAAGCAGCCGGCGATCTCCGCCAAGGCCGCGCCGACATAGACAATAGACGTCTTGATCATATTCCGGTCCGCTGGGTGCGCCTAGACACCGTGTAGCTTGCAGCGCCGCCCAGGTCCCCAAGGATCACGCAGTCCGGCCCCGGCCCGCCAGCGCATGCCGTGTCGCAGCTCGCGACCAGGGCGGCGATGCTGCGTTCGAGGGCTTTCAGCTCGATGAGCTTGACCTGGACGGCGTCCAGGTGGTGCTGGGCCAGGTCCCTGGCCTCGGTGCAGGAGCGGGAGGCGTCGCCCATCAGGCCAACAAGATCGCGGACGTGCTCGATCGAGAAGCCAAAGTCCCGGCACTGGCGAATGAAGGTCAGCCGCCTGACGTCGGCCTCGCCATAGGTGCGCTGGCCGCCTTCCCTGCGGTCGGCGCGCGGCAATAGGCCGATCTGCTCGTAGTAGCGGATCGTCGGCGCGTTCGTGCCGGTCAGCGCGGCCAGGGCGCCGATCTTGAAGGCCATGCGGTTTTCCTTCTGCTGCCCCTTGAACCTCAAGTTACTTGAAGTCGCATGGTCCGGCCATCGGCTGGCGAATGGGTTTGGCGGCCGATCCAAGGAGATCGACGTGACCCCGCAAGCCGATGAAGGGATGCCGAACGCCTGCATCCTCACAACCGACGACTACGCCGCCCGCCTGGCCTGGATCGCGTCGCTCAACAGCACCGCCTTGCGCGACGAACACCGCGAGGATCTGCGCCTGGATCTTCTCTACGCGCCCGAGTCGCGAGACCGCGTCCTTGAGCTGATCGAACGGGAAAAGGCCTGTTGCGCCTTCCTGTCCTTCACCCTGCATGACGAGCCAGGCCAGTTGCGTCTCGTCATCCAAGCGCCGGAGACCGCGCGCGACGGAGCCGACGCGGCGTTCGCGCCCTTTCGGTCGAAGGCGGCAGCCTCCCCGGCGTGTGGTTGCCGCGCGGGAGCCTCGGCGTGACCGCCGCCCCGAAGGAATTCAAGACAAGCAAGGCCAAGGGGCGCGGGATCGTGGCCGTAGCCGCCGTCGCGGCAACCGGCGCGGCAACCGGCGCGGCGGCGTGCGGCGCGTGCTGCGTCCTGCCGTTCGCGCTTCCCGCCGCCGCTCTGGCGACGGGCGGCGGGGTGCTGGCCTGGTTTGGAGGCCTGCTTGCCTGGGCGACCGCGATCGCGATCATCGCCGTGGTCGCCGGCTGGGCATGGGTCGGCGCCCAGATCTGGACCAAGCGGCGCCGCCCGGCGAAATCCACTCTGCTGACGATGGGTTCGGCGACCTTACTCCTCGTCCTGGCGCTCGCCTGGCCGAAAGTCGAGCCTACGATCATTGCGCTGTTGCGCACCTAGCGCAGATTAGCGGTCGAGCCGGACGACCTCGCCGTCTTCCTTGGTGAAGCTGGCCGGTTTGCGGTCCAGAAGATCGAAGACCACCTCGGACGGCCGGCAGAGCTTCACGCCCTTGGGCGTGACGACCAGCGGGCGGTTCACCAGGATCGGATGCTCGATCATCGCGTCCAAAATCCGATCCTCGCCGACGTCGTCGGCCAGCAGGCCCAGCTCGGCGGCGGGCGTGCCCTTCTCGCGCATCAGCTGGCGAAAGGTCAGGCCCGCCTCGCCGGCCAGCTCGCGCAGCTGGTCGTGGGTCCAGCCCGCCGTCAGATACTCCACGACCTTGGGCGTGTAGCCGGCGGCGCGAACCATCTCGACCACGTTGCGCGAGGTGCCGCAGGCGGGGTTGTGGAAGATCACCACGGGAAATTCGGTGTCGGTCATGAGGTCTGCCGTTCCTTGAGGAGCCAGCCGAAGACCAGCATCGCGACGAGCGCGCCGGCCAGCCGCTCGCCCATGACGCCCGACCCGACGACGACGGCGAGCAGCAGCGCCGATCCGAGCGCCTCGGCCACGAGGCGGCGCGACAAGGAGAACACGATCATCGGGCGTCAGGCGGCCGTCTCGTCCGGCGCGCTGGACTTGCCGATCTCGTCGAGACGGCGTTGCAGCGACAGGCGGTCCAGGGAGGCCATCGGCAAGGCGCAGAACAGGGTGATGCGGCTGTTGAGCTGGCGATAGGCCTCGGCGAAGGCCAAGGCGACCTCGGCGTCCGTGCCTTGCGTCGAACCGGGGTTGGGGATTCCCCAGTGGGCGGTCATCGGCTGGCCCGGCCAGATCGGGCAGACCTCGCCGGCGGCGTTGTCGCAGACGGTGAACACGAAATCGAGGTCGGGGGCGTCCGGATTGTTGAGGATCGCGAACTCATCCCAGGCCTTGGAGCGCAGGTGGTCGGTCTTGTAGTTCAAGTGCTGCAACAGGCTGACGGCCCGCGGGTCCAGGACGCCGCTGGGCGTGGAGCCAGCCGAATAGGCCTTGAAGCGTCCGGCGCCGACCCGGGTCATGATGCACTCGGCCATGACCGAGCGCGCCGAATTGTGGGTGCAGAGGAAGAGGACGTTGAGCGGGCGTTGGCGGGTTTCTTCGGTCATGCCGTCTCCAGTTCCGTGAGGCAGGTTCCATCGCAGTCGGCGGCCTTGGCGACGATGTCGCCCAGCGGCGCGCAGATCTGCGGATTGCCGTTGCAGCAGTCTTCCATCAGGAAACCGAGCAGGCCGCTCATCGCCGCGTAGTCGGCCGAGTAGATGATCGAGCGCCCGTCCCGCCGGGAGACGATCAGGCCGGCGTGGGACAGGACGTTGAGATTGGCCGACAACGTGTTGGGGATCATCTCCAGCCGGCGCGCGATCTCGCCGGCCGCAATCCCAACGGGACCGGCCTTCACCAGCAGGCGGAAGATGGCCAGACGGCTCTCGTGACCGAGGGCGGACAGACTGGCGACGGCGGCTTTCGATTCCATATTTCCAATATGCTGGAAATATGAGACGGATCAATGACGATGTTGGAGTCGCTTGCATGACTGAGTTTCCCGCGCTGCAGCCGCAGTTCCTGGCCCCGATCGATCCGCAGAGGCTGGAGACGGCGACGCGGGCGACCCATCCACCTCGGATCCTGCTGCTCTATGGGTCGCTGCGCGAGCGCTCGTTCAGCCGGCTGCTCGTCGAGGAGGCCGCTCGCATCCTCCAGGCCCTGGGCTGCGAGACCCGGATCTTCGACCCTCGCGACCTGCCGCTGCCCGACGCCACTGGCCCCGACCACCCGAAGGTCCAGGAACTGCGGGCGCTGTCGCTCTGGTCCGAGGGCCAGGTCTGGTGCAGCCCTGAACGCCACGGCGCGATCAGCGGGATCATGAAGGCCCAGATCGACTGGATCCCGCTGGAGATCGGCAGCGTGCGCCCGACGCAAGGCCGAACCCTGGCGGTCATGCAGGTCAGCGGCGGCTCCCAGTCGTTCAACGCGGTCAACACCCTGCGCCTACTGGGCCGCTGGATGCGGATGATCACCATCCCCAACCAGTCCTCGGTGGCCATGGCCTACAAGGAATTCGACGAGCAGGACCGCATGAAACCCTCGGCCTACTACGACCGCGTCGTCGACGTCATGGAGGAGCTGGTGAAGTTCACCCTGCTGACCCGCGACCGCGCCGACTACCTCGTCGACCGCTACAGCGAGCGCAAGGCCGACGGCCGCATCCCCGAGCATGTGGAACTGGGCGCGGCCGCCATGAATCACGAGGTCAATTTCACGGCAATCTAGCATGGCACCGGCGCAAGTTTCGACGGGCGCTTAGCTCGGAGGTTTGACGTTCGCCGCGAGGCACGTTGCTGAAGCCCAGCTACACGGTCCTGTCGCGGTAGGTCAGCAGTCGCAAAGCGTTTGCAACCACCAAAAGCGTCGAGCCCTCGTGGAACACGACGGCCGCGCCGATCTTCAGGCCAAAAAGCGTGGCCGGTATCAAGAGCGCCACCATTCCCAGGCTCACCCAAAGGTTCTGCTTGATGATCCAGCTGGTCTGCCGGCTGAGGCCGACCGCGAACGGCAGATGACTGAGATCATCTGCCATCAGCGCCACGTCGGCGGTTTCCAGCGCCACGTCTGATCCGGCCGCACCCATCGCCACCCCGACGGTCGCATTGGCCATGGCGGGCGCGTCGTTAACGCCGTCGCCGACCATGGCGACCTTGCCTTCCCTGGCCGCGAGCGCCTGGATGATCGCTACTTTGTCCTCGGGCATCAGCCCGCCGCGCGCCTCATCCAGGCCCAGTTCCTTGGCCACAGCGTCGGCGACGGTTTGGTTGTCGCCCGACAGCATAACGATGCGCTTGATCCCCAGGCGGCGGAGCCGCTGGATGACGGCCTTGGCCGCCGACCTGGGCGTGTCCATCAAGCCCAGGACGCCCAGGAAGCGGTCGCCGTGATGCACGACCATCACCGTGCGGCCCTGCGCCTCCAGGTCTTCCGCCATGGCGCGCACGGCGTTCGTCATCACCGGCGCGTCCTTGCCGTCAAACAGCCCAGGCTTACCGATGATCGCCGCCGAACCTGAGACCTGCGCTTGCACGCCCTTGCCGGTCAGGCTGTTGACCCCTTCAGCGACCGGCGGGGCGTGCGCCCCCAGACGCTCGCCGCCGTCACGGACGACCGCCGCGGCCAGGGGATGATCGCTCAGCGCCTCGACGGCGACAGCGACGGCGAGCAATTCACGCTCCTCCACGCCCTGGATGGGCTGCACGTCGGTCACGCGCGGCTTTCCCTCCGTGAGGGTGCCGGTCTTGTCGAAGGCCATGGCGCTCAGGGTCCCCAGGTTCTCCAGGGGGCCGCCGCCCTTGACCAGGACGCCGCCGCGCCCGGCCCGGGCCACGCCGCTAAGGACCGCGCTGGGCACCGAGATGGCCAGGGCGCAGGGACTGGCGGCGACCAGGACCGCCATGGCGCGGTAGAAGCTGACACTGAACGGTTCGTCGACGACCAGGAAGGCCAGCATCAACAGCCCGACCCCGACCAGCACCGACGGCACGAAGATCCGCTCGAACTTGTCGGTGAACTGCTGGGTGGGCGAGCGCTGGGCCTCGGCCTCGGCGACCATCTTGACCACGCGGGCCAGCGTAGTCTCCGACGCCTTGCGGGCGACGCGGACATCCAGCGCCCCCGCCCCATTGATCGTGCCGGCGAACACCCGATGCTCGGCGCTGGCCCGCTCGAAACTCAAGGCCGGGTCGGACACTGGCCGCTTGTCGACCGGCACGCTCTCACCCGTGACGGGCGCCTGGTCGACGCTGCTCTGACCGGCCACGACGACACCATCGGAGGCGATCCGCTCGTTGGGCCGGACCAGCACGATGTCATCGATCCGCAGATCCTCGACCGGCACCTCGACGACGGTGTCGCCGCGCCGGACGTTGGCGTGCTCCGGCGCCAGCTTGGCCAAGGCCTCGATGGCCCGGCGCGCGCGGCCCATCGCGAAATGCTCCAGAGCGTGGCCGATGCTGAACAGGAAGAGCAGCAGTGCCCCCTCGGCCCACTGGCCCAGGGCCGCCGCGCCAGCGGCCGCCACCAGCATCAGGCTGTCGATCTCGAACTGGCGCTTGCGCAGGTTCTCGACTGCCTCCTTCAGGGTGAAGAAGCCACCCAGCCCGTAGGCGATCAGGAAACAGATCAGAGGGACCATGCCCGGCGCGCGCAGGCTGATCAGCCACCCCGCCGCCAGGGCGAGGCCCGAACCAATCGCGAAGATCAGCTCGGTTCGTTCCCCGAACATCCCGCCGTTGCTGTGACCGCCGGCGTTGTCGTCATGATCGTCGCCATCGTCATGCCCGTGATCAGGATCCTGTTCGTGACGCGCTTCGGGCGGCTGCGTGGCGGTGGTCATGACGTCGTCTCCAGGATCAGGAAGGGCTATGATGGCGGTGACCGCTGGGCGCGACGATCACGATGGTCTCGAGGGTAATCAGACCGGCGTCCTCGCCCTAGGGCAGGCTGTCCAGAAACCCGTGCAGGCGAGGGTCAGCATCTTACCGCTGGTGTGGTCGTGTCCGTGTTCCGCGCCCATGGGCGGATCTCTGTCAAGAAGAGAAAGGTCCGGCGCGCCGCGACAAGCGACGCGCCGGCAAGGGTCAGAACCGGTGGCGATGGCCGCCGTAGCGGACCACCTCGACCTTCTCCAAGGTCACCAGCCCCACCTCGTCTTCCGGGGTCAGGGCGTCGATGAAGGCCTTGAGCTTGGCCTCCTCGTCGACGATCTCGACGACCACCGGCAGGTTGGGCACCAGGTCGAACGGTTGGCCGCCGTGCAGCGTGCTGGAGGCCCCAAAGCCTCGCAGTCCCCTCAGCACCGTGGCACCGGCCAGGCCCATCGATCGCGCCCGCTCGACGAGAATGTCGAAGAAGCGCTGATCGCCGGTCATGGCGTTTTCGTCGGTGTAAATTCGTAGCAGCAGTGCTTGGCCCGGGATCATCTTAGGCACCTTGCTCTTGGGGCGGCGCGGAAGGCTCCACCGAAGCCTTGGGCGTCTTGCGCAGGACGAACCGGCAGATCGCCGGCAGGACGAACAGGGTCAGGGCGGTGGCGGTGATCAGGCCGCCGATGACCACGGTGGCCAATGGTCGCTGGACCTCCGCGCCGGTTTCCGTGGCCAGGGCCATGGGCACGAAGCCCAGGGACGCGACCAGACCCGTCATCATCACCGGACGCAGCCGCTCCATGGCCCCGTCGATGATCGCCTTTTCCAGTTCGAAGCCCTGGGCTAGCCGCTGGCGGATGGCGGTCATCATCACCAGGCCGTTGAGCACGGCCACGCCTGAGAGCGCGATGAACCCGACGGCGGCCGAGACCGAGAACGGGATGCCTCGCAGCGCCAGGCCAAAGACCCCACCTGCTAGGGCCAGGGGGATGGCCGAGAACACCGCCAGGGCCGGCGCAAAGCCGCCCAGCGCCATGTAGAGCAGGGCGAAGATCAGCAGGAAGCAGAGCGGAACGACCAGGGCGAGACGCGCTTGCGCCGCCTTGAGGTTCTCAAACTGCCCGCTCCACTCGACCCAGGAGCCGGCCGGCAGCTTGACCTGCGCATCGACCTTGGCTTGCGCCTCGGAGACGAACGAGCCCAGGTCGTTGCCACGCACGTTGGCCTGCACCACGACCCGACGCTTGCCATTCTCGCGGCTGACCTGGTTGAGGCCCTCCGAATAGGAGAAGCGGGCCACGTCACGCAGCGGCACCGACAAGCGCGCGCCGCCCCCTGCCCTTTCAGGCAGCATCACCGGCAGCGCACCGACCGCGTCCAGGTCGTTGCGGGTGGCGTCGGGAAGGCGCACGACGATGTCGAAGCGTCGGTCGCCCTGGAAGATCAGGCCGGACTCGCGTCCGCCCATTGCCACCGCCAGGGTGTCGGCGACCTCTTCGACGCTCAGGCCCAGGCGCCCGATCGCGTCGCGGTCAAGCGACACGTCCAGGGTCGGGAAGCCCGAGGTCTGTTCGACCTTGACGTCGGCGGCGCCCTTTACGCTCTGCAGCGCCTTGGCGATCTGGCCGGCGCTGGCGGTCATGGCGTCCAGGTCATCGCCATAGACCTTGATCGCCACGTCGCCGCGCACACCGGCGATCAGCTCGTTGAACCGCATCTGGATGGGTTGGCTGAACTCGTAGACGTTGCCGGTCAGGCCCTCGAGCTTCTTCTCCATGCGGGCGACGAGTTGCGCCTTGCTCTCCTTCTTGTTGGGCCATTCGTCCTGCGATTTGAGAATGATGAAGCTGTCCGAGGCGTTAGGCGGCATCGGATCGCTTGCCACCTCGGCCGTGCCTGTCTTGGAATAGACGAACTCGACTTCGGGGAAGGCGGCGATCGTCCGTTCGATTTGCCGCTGCATACGCAGCGATTGCTCCAGCGACGTGGACGGGATGCGCAGGGCCTGGACGGCCAGGTCCTTCTCGTCGAGCTGGGGCGTGAACTCCCGGCCCAGGAACGAGAAGGTGACCATGGCCAGGACGAACATGCCCACGGCCGCGCCGATCACCGGCCACGGCTTGGCGACCGACTTGCGCAGCAACGGCTCGTAGCGAACCTTGGTCCAACGGACCATGCCCACTTCCTTCTCCGCGACCTTGCCGCGAATGAGCAGAGCGATCATCGCCGGAATGAAGGTCAGCGACAGCACGAAAGCCGCAGCCAGGGCCAGCATCACGGTGATGGCCATCGGCGAGAAGGTCTTTCCCTCGACGCCGGTGAAGGTCAGCAGCGGCGCATATACCAGTAGGATGATCGCCTGGCCGTAGACGGTCGGGGCGATCATCTCGCGGGCGGCTTCACGGGTCTCGCGAAGACGCTCGCTGAGGGTCAGGAGCCGGCCCTCATGGTGCTGACGGTCGGCCAGCCGACGCAGGCTGTTCTCGACAATGATCACCGCGCCGTCGACGATGAGGCCAAAGTCCAGGGCCCCCAGGCTCATGAGGTTGCCCGACACGCCCAGCCTGTTCATGCCGATCGCCGTCATCAGCATCGACAGCGGTATGACCAAGGCGGTGATTAGGGCGGCGCGGAAGTTCCCCAGCAGCAAGAACAGAACCACGATGACCAGCAAGGCGCCTTCGACCAGGTTCTTCTCGACGGTCTTGATGGTGGCGTTGACCAGCTTGGAGCGATCGTAGGTGATCTGCACCTTCACCCCAGGCGGCAGGCTCTTGGCGATCTCCTTGAGCCGTTCAGCCGAAGCGCCGGCCACGGTGCGGCTGTTTTCGCCGGTTAGCATCAGCACGGTGCCGACGACCACTTCTTCGCCGTTTTCCGAGGCCGCGCCGGTCCGCAAGCCGCCGCCGACCTTGACGGTGGCGACGTCTGCCACTCGGATCGACACGCCTTGCCGCGTGGCGACCGTGGCGCCTGCGATCTCGTCGATGTTGCGAACGCGCGCGTCGGCACGGACCAGATAGGCCTCGCCGCCGCGCTCCATGAAGTTGGCGCCTACGGCGATATTGGCCGCCTCCAACGCCTTGCTCAGCTCGCTGAACGACACCCCATAGGACGCCATGCGTCCCGGGTCGGCCTGGACGGCGAACTGCTTTTCATAGCCGCCGATGGAGTCGACGCCGGCGACGCCGGCCACCCCGCGCATCTGCGGCCGGACGATCCAGTCCTGGACCTCGCGCAGATAGGCCGCCTGGGCGACAGCGTCGGTCAGGCGTTCGCCCGCTGGCGTCAGATAGGCGCCATCCGATTGCCAGCCGGGCGCGCCGTCCTTGACCTTAGCCCCGCGCCCGCCGGGATGGTCATAGGCGACCGTCCACATCAGCACTTCGCCGAGGCCCGACGAGATCGGACCCATGGCCGGCTGCGCGCCCTCGGGCAGGGTCTGGCCAACGCCGGTCAAACGTTCGGAGACCTGCTGGCGAGCGAAGTAGAGGTCGGTGTTTTCCTTGAAGACGATGGTGACCTGCGAGAAGCCGTTTCGCGAAATCGAGCGCGTACTTTCCAGGCCTGGGATCCCGGACATAGCGGTTTCGACCGGGAAGGTGACGAGCTTTTCCACCTCGGCCGGAGCCAGGGCTGGAACGACTGTGTTGATCTGCACCTGCTTGTTGGTGATGTCGGGCACCGCGTCGATCGGCAGTTGCACTAGGTTGTAGACGCCCAGCGCGGCGATCAACGCCACCACGCCGATGACCGCCCAGCGCGCGCGGACGGAGAAATCAAGAATCCTGCCGATCATCGCGCGGCCTCCAGTGGCTTGGCCGCGTGTGCGACGGGATGATAGGCGACTGTGATACGAGCTACTTCACCGGGATCGACGCCCACGAGCCGAGCATCGTAGCGAGCGGCTCTGTTGTATCCGTTCAGACCGAGTGAACCGCTCCAGACCACCGTGGTGGCCCCCAAGGGGCGGCCCGCCTGATCGAAGACCTCGATATCAAGGTGTCCCGCAACGCCTGTCTTCCATTGCGGCGACCGACGGACCAGCCCCGAGACATTCAAGCCATCAGGCTCGCTCCGGGCCGACGCTGTGAGGACTTTCAAATGACCCTGGCTCAGCAACTGGAAGGTTGGTTGAGGCTTCAGCCTGCCTTGGGCCTGCGCGTTTGACGCAGACAGAGCCACGGTGGCTAGCGTCCCAAGCACACCGGCCAAGATGAAAAGGGAATTCATGAGAGCGCGCCTAGTGCCCATGCTCTGCCTCCCCCTTGCCAAGTTCGGCCTTCAGGAGGAACGCGCCCTGACCGGCGATCTGTTCGCCAGCCGTGACGCCCGACAGGAGCTCAATGCGCCCGCCGCCGCGTCTGCCGATCTTGACCGGACGAACCGTGAAGCCGTCCTTGCCGCGCACGAACACGCTATCGGCGCCCTCGACCGACTGCACCGCCTCTTCAGGAACCGAAAAGCGATCCGTGGCGGCAGCGCCGTGCGGGACGATCCGAACGCGTACAGCCTGGCCGGGAACCAGACCTGCCTGGCCTTGCGCCAAGGTGAGGATGGCGGTCGCCGCGCGGCTCTCGACATCCACGCCCGGCGTGATCGACCGCACAACGGCGGGGATCGTACCTTGCGGCGTTTCGATCAGCGCCTGGTCGCCGGCCGCGATGCGAGCGGCGTCCGAGGCCGGCAGCGACGCCTGAACCTCAATCTTGCGGGGATTGGCGACCCGGAAGAGTTCCGTGCCTGCCGTGACATAGGAGCCAAGCACCAGCGGCGCGGCGGTGATCTTCCCGGAGATCGGGCTCGACACCGTCACATAGCGTCCATTGGCGCTCACTCCGGCGGCCGCGCCGGCACTGGACGCGCGACGCAGTTCGGCCTCGGCGATGGCGACCTCGGCCTGGGCGGCCTCCAGGTCCTGACGCGCCGTGATCTTGGCATCGAACAGGCGCTTTTCTCGCGCGAAGGCTTGACGGGCCGCCGTCGCCTTGGCGGCGGCGGCGGAACGCTCGGCGCTGATGGACGCCGCGTCGCGGCTTTCGATCGAAGCCAGCGCCTCTCCCGCCGCGACGGTGTCGCCCAGGCGCTTGTTGATCCGCACCACGGCGCCGTCGGCGCGAGCCGCAAGCGTCGCCGCGCCGTCCGGGGAGCCCACCACGGAAGCCTGGGCCACGATACCGGCCGATAGCCCGCCGGCCGCCAGGGTCTCAACCCGGATGCCGGACGCGGCGAGGCGTTCGGCGTTCATTTCGATGTGGCCTTCTGCTTCTTTTTCGCCGGTCTTGGCCTCGCCTTCGGCGTTGCCAGCTTCACCTTCCTCGTGTTGCTCCGCCCTCACGGAAGCCGCGGCAACCGGGGTCTTTGGCGCCAGGACGGAGCGTCCGATCAGGACACCGGTCGTGGCCGCCAGCAGGCTGCTGATCGCCACGGCGGCCAGCAGTTTGGTCTTGTCAGGGGTTCTGGGCATGTCAGGTCCTATTGCGCGGCGGCGCGTTCGAGCGCGGCCAGCGCCGTGGCGCGTTCGAGGCGCGCGGCGATGAGGTCATTGCGGGAGGCCGACAGGGCGGCTTGGGCGTCCAGCACGTCGAGTAGGGAGAACTTCCCCGCCTGAAAGCCCTGACGCGCCAGATCCACAGCCTGCTGCGCTTGCGGAACCGTCCGGCTGGAAAGAACTTCGAGCCTGGCCTCGGCAGCCTTGAGCGAGGCCTGGGCGTCGCGCACCGCCCGGACGGACCGCGCGAGCGCCAGGCGCTCACGCGCTTCAGCGGCGTTGGCGTCTGCACGGGCGGCCGCGACGTTGCCCTGATTGCGGTCGCGGATCGGGATGGGCGCGGTGAAGCCAACGACCAGCGCCTGGTCACCCGTTTGCTCGAACCGGCGAACCCCAGCTTGAACGGTCAGGTCGGGCTTGCCCGCCGCACGCTCACGATCGATCGCCGCCTCGGCGCTGGCGCGTTCGGCCCGCGCCAATCGGACGTCCAGGAAGGCGGTCGGATCGATGACCACCGACGTCGCCGGCGTCGCCGAGGGTTCAACCAGTTCGATCTGGGGATCCGGATCGGCCCAAAGGCTGGTCAGGGCACGACGAGCGGCGGCGGCCTGGGCCTGCGCCGCCAGAACGGCTGCCTCGGCTTCGTCGCTCGCAGTCCTTGCGCGCAAGGCCCTCAGCGGCGGCTCGCGTCCTGCCTCGACCAGCGTGGCGGCCACGCGGGCTAGATCGCGGGCTCGTTCGGCGGCTTCCTTGGCCAGGACGACGCGAGCGTCCGCCTCAAGGGCCTGAGCATATTGCGCCTTTACCTCCTGGGTGAGGTCCGCGCGAGCAATAGCGACGCGAACGATCGCGGCCTCGACCTCGGCTTGGGCGGCCGCCGCGCGGGTGCGGCGCTTTCCGCCCAGTTCGAGCTTTTGACCGATCGAGAACGTCGTCTCGGCGCTGGAGAACCCGTCATAGGGTCCCGAGCCGGCGATGTTCTCGCTCTGAAGACTGGCTTCAGGGTTTGGCGCGAAACCGGCTTGGCGCGCCCGTCCTTGAGCGGCGGCCAGTGCGGCCTGGGCCGAGGTGATGAGCGGTGACTGGGCCTGGGCGCGTTCAAGCGCGGCTGCGAGCGTCACCGGAGCTGCGGCCGCGCCTATAGGCGCGCCGAAGCTCACGAAGCCTAGAACCGCGCTGAAGGCGACGGGCCAGGCAGATAGCGATGGCATGGGAAATCTCTACTTGCGTTCTGACGAAGGCGAACACGCGCGGAAGCGCGGCCGGGTCAGGCGCGAGGAGGTTCTTCGAGACGGTCTTGGGGCCAGGACGGCGGCAAGCCGAAGTTACGAGGTGCGGAATGCAAGGTCAGTGGATGCCGAGCGCCATAGAGCACGCCGTCCCTGTCAATGATCGGTGAAGCGTGGTGGCAATGACCGTGGATGCACAAATCCGAGCCACCGCTGTGATCCTCGCCTTCCTTTTGATCAACACTCGCGCTCTGGTCAGCGATCTCGACCATGGTAGCCGACGATCGCCCGCCGTCGCTTGCGCACATGGCTGCGTCTAGGGTCGGCGCGACGACAAGGGCTAGCATCAGACAGGCGACTAGAGCGCCTCCTGAACGCATCAACCATGTCGAAAGGATTTTCATTACGTAACCTATAGCCACCAAGATCTCGGAAGGAAATGCGTTACATAGTCACAAGGCGATCACGCAGAGCTTAGGAGGTCTTTTCACTACAAAGCGCCGCCAAATCGCTCGGTGGCGCCATCGGCGTGTGTGGGTTTACATCTGCACCGCCCGTGTTCCCAGCCGGTAACCAACCGATCCATGAAAGCAGGCCACTCGCAATCAACCGAATAGTCTGACCTCTGACTTCGCGAGCATCCTTCCGCCTCCATCCTATCCTGAGCATCATCCAGTGGGTCCAAGTATGCGCACCAGGCCAAGGCTGGCCAAGGATATGGGCCCGCTCTAGTCTGCTAAAGGCCTCATCAAGACTACTTTGGGCAAGCGCGGCCACTGCAAGATCGGCCTCTCGCCTATAGGCTAGCCAACGCTCTTTCGACTTTTTCATCTTAAAGCTTTGTTCAGGTGGTTTGACGACGGCCAGAACTCGCCGCGCGGCGTTCAGCGCGAGCCTGGCGCATGATCTCGTAGGCAGAGGCCAGGAAAACTACAGCCAGCAGCACGCCGACGATCAGGTCGGGCCAACGCGAACCGGTCAGCCAGACCAAGAGACCCGTGGCCGCTACGCCCAGGCATTGGACGAGGTCATTGCGGGTGCAGAGCCAGACCGATCGCACATTGGCGTCGCCGTCTCGGTAGCGGACTAGCAGGGCGGCGGCGACAAGATTGGCCAGGGCCCCGAACAAACCCAAGATCGAGATCGCCTCGCCAGACGGCTCCGCGCCGCTCCAGGCGCGCCAGGCCGCGAAACCGGCGACCGACAGGGCGACCACGCCGAGGCTGAGGCCCTTGAACAGCGCAGCGCCAGTGCGGATGCCTACCGATTTGCCGATGGCCCACAGGCTAATGGCGTAGGTGGCGCTATCGGCCAGGAAGTCGAGGGCGTTGGCCGACAGCGACGCCGAGCCCTGGATCAGGCCGCCGACCAGCACGACGATGAAACCGACCAGGTTGATGGTGATGACCCCGGCCAGGGCGCGGCGATAGGCCGGGGTGGCGCCGTCGAACTTGACGTCGCTTCCACAGCCGCAACGCGACGCGGCCGGCTCGCTGGAACAGGATTCGCTCATGGGGCCACCATGCATCCTCTAGCCACTAGAGGATCAAGGGCCTATTTGCGACGGCAAGGAGTAACCCGCATGACCCTCTCCATTGGCCTGTTGGCCAAGGCCGCTGACGTCAAGGTCCCCACTATTCGCTTCTACGAGGAGATAGGGTTGTTGCCCAAACCTCGGCGAGCCGCCAACGACCGACGGGTCTATGAGGTTGACGCCGTCCGCCGACTGGCTTTCATCCGCCACGCGCGCCAGCTCGGCTTTTCGGTCGACGCGATCCGCAATCTGCTGGACCTTGCGGACAATCCCGAGAGGCCTTGCAACGAAGCCAACGCCCTGGCGGCGCGACAGCTCGACGACGTCGAGGCCAAGATCGCCCAGCTCAAGACGCTGCGCGGTGAGTTGCGACGGATGGTGGCGGCGACCTGCGACGGGCCAGCCGCCGATTGCCGCGTCATAGAGGCCTTGGCCCTGGTGTCGGAAGCCTGATCGGCAACAAGGGCGGTGTGCTTGTGGCAGTCAAAACGCAGTCGAGTCAGACGGTCATCCCTCAGCCGGCGGTATGCGCCCGATCGTCGCCTTGCTGACGCCAAGGACCCTGGCCAAATGCCGGACGCTCTCGCCGGCGGCGCGCTGTTGGGCGACGAATGAACGCTGAGCGACGCTGAGCGACGGTCTGCGACCCAGTTTGACGCCGCGCGCTCGGGCCCGCTCGCGCCCTTCACTCGTGCGCGACCTGATCAGCTCGCGCTCGAATTCGGCCAAGCCGCCCAAGACGGTAAGCATCAATCGCCCGTGCGGCGTGGTGGTGTCGGCCCAGGTGTCGCGGACCGACCGAAACTGAGCGCCCTTCTCGTTGAGGGCGGCCAGGACGTTGAGCAGGTCGCGAGTCGAGCGCGCCAAGCGGTCAAGCCGGGTGACCACCAGCACATCGCCGGCGGCGAGCGAGGCGATGGCGCGTTTGAGCTGGGTGCGGTCGGTCTTGGCGCCGGACGCCGTCTCGCTGAACACCTTCTCGCAACCGGCCGCCGTCAGTTCGGCGACTTGCGCCGCGACGCTCTGACCATCGGTCGAAACCCGTGCATATCCACAAATCATGGGCCTGATTCTGAGACTATAATTCGGGACACGCAAGCCGCTGTAATCGTTGGGACTGGTCAGCGTCTCTTATTTCGTGAATTGTGAGCCGCCGCAGAAGCGGCGGAGACATTCCCATGGCGCGGCGAAGCTTGCTCACGGGTGATGAACGGCAAAAGCTGTTCGCGCCTCCGGTTACGGACCGGGAGGTGGCGCGCTGTTACACCTTCTCAGCCGAAGACCTCGAATGGATCGAGGCGCGTCATGGCGCCTCCAATCAGCTGGGTGTCGCGGTGCAAATGGCGCTGTTGCGCCATCCGGGGTTCGGGTGGCGCCTGGGCGAGACCGTGCCGGCCGCCGTGCTCCGCTTTCTGGCCGCTCAGGTCCACGTCTTGCCGTCGGCGCTGGATGGCTATGCACGGCGACAGCAAACTCGCTTGACTCATGTTCGACAGCTTCACGAAAGATTGGCCTTACGGCCGTTCAACCGAACCGATCTGTGCCATGCAGTGGAAATCACCAGAGCTGCGGCGCGGTCTACCGACAAGGGCGGGCCGATTGTCGAGGCATTAATTGCGCAGCTACGCCGGCAACGGATCATCCTACCCCCACCGGAAACCTTGGAGCGCATCGGCCTGGCTGGCCGCGCCAAGGCAAGGCGCAAGGCGGCCGAAGATCTGCTTGCTTCGATCACCCCGTGGCAGTTCGAACGTATCGACCAACTGCTGATCAACGATCCGGCTTTGCGCAAATCGCCGCTGGCCTGGCTACGGGAAATTCCGGAATCGCCCAGCGCCGCCAGCATGGCGGGCATCACCGAGCGACTGGCCTATGTCCGTGCCATCGCCATCGATCCGGCGATCACCAGCAGCATCCACGAGCACCGCTTTGAGCAATATGCTCGCGAAGGCGCCGTCGCCCCGGCCTTCCTGCTGAGCGGGTACAGCGTCGGCCGACGCCGCGCAACAGTCGTGGCGCAACTGATCTTCCTGGAAAGCCGCCTGAGCGACGCCGCCGTCGATATGTTCGACAAGATGGTCGGCTCGCTGTTCGCCAAGGGTCGCCGCGGCCGCGAGCGCAAGTACCAGGCTAGCAGCCGCGAGGTCAGCCAAATCATGCGCCTGTTCAGCGGCGTGATCGGCGCCGTTGATCAGGCCCGGGTCGATGGCGGTGACGTTCTCGACCGCATCGACGCCCAGGTCGGTTGGTGGAAGGTGCTGGCCGCCAAGCCGAAGATCGACGCCCTGGCCGCCCTGGCGATCGAGGATCCGCTGATCAGCGCCGCCGACTGCTACGGGGCGCTGCGCCGGTTTGTCCCGACTTTCCTGGAGCACATGCGGTTCAGGGCCGGATTGCCGATCGCACCCTGCAAAACCAGGAGCACCGCGCCTCGGGCCTCAATCTGGTGATCGCCGCCATCGCCCTGTGGAACACATTATATATGCAGCGCGCCGTCGAGCATCTCCGGGACAGGGAGGTAGCCGCGCCCGATGAGCTTCTGGCGCACCTGTCGCCAATGAGTTGGGCCCATATCGGCCTGACGGGCGACTATCTCTGGGCCGACGCCGCGACCGCAGGCGGGTTCAGGCCTCTCAACGATCCCGCCGACAGACTCTACCGCGCCGCATAGCCCATATTCATGGTTCGTTCTTCAAAGCGTGTTCTGGCGTACAAACCTTGAGGCGAGCCCTCGTACTCGACGAGGTAGCGCAGCCAAAGGCGATGGCAGGCCCGACAGCGATTGAGCGTGACATCGGCGAACCGGCCCTCGGTCTCGTCACAGCCGAGGGGCTTGGTGTCGAACTGAGTAAAGCGCGCGCTGCCCTGTTCACAGGCGCAGCCGGTCATGTGCGGCGGCGGCTTGGCGGCTTCAGTCATCGGCGCAGACATAGATCTCTCCCAGGGGCTGAAGGATCGCCTCGTCGCCGACCCCGGCGGCCGTCAGCCGTGCCCGGGCCGCCTGGACCGCGCTCCGAGGGAAAAGTTGCGGGTGACGCAGCACGATCGCCTCACCGGTCATCTCTGGCAGGCCGCGCTCGAGCAGCATCCTAAAGCCTTCGGTTTCCTGCTTGGCGGCGGCCCAATCCTTCAAGGTTTCGATGACCCCGACGCGGGCAATCTTCTGGCGGGTTCGCGCGAGCAAGGTGGTCTTGCCCCGCTCTTCCTTGAGCAGGTGCTCGAAGGCGAAAATCGTCTGCCACATATCATGCTCGACCGCTCCCGGCGCCTCGGATGGCGAGACCAGGACCAAGCGGCGGAAGGCCGCCAGGGCGAGCTCGTCTTCGCCGCGCGCCTTGGCGTTGGCGATCATGGTCCGGAGCTGCGCGGGATCCTCGCATTTGGCGACGAACGCTGTGAGCTTCTCGTTGGCGGGCACGTCCTAATTTCCCTCTCGGTTGGGACGCCCCGCAGGCCGCCAGTGCGTTTTGACGTGACGCCGCCACGCGGCCGGTCGCCGGCCGCCCCGCGAATAGACTCGCTCCTCGGCCTGCGAGCCCGTGATCTGCAGCGCCCTGCCGATGGCGTCGATGGCCTGGCAAAAGACTTCATACACATCATGGTCGTTGACCGGCAGCACGTAGCCCGCCGCGTCGAGTGTCACCACTTGGCGACGGCAGATCAGGTTGACCGATTTAGCCGTCCATTGATCCATGATGTAGCCGATCGGACCCTCCGTGGTGCCCGAGGCGAAGTGGATGAGCTTGGTGAAATAGGCGGCCCGCATCCCCGTCGTCGGAACTGCGGCGAAGCCGCGATAGAGCTCCGCGCGCGACGACCCTCTGGCCAAGGCCGCCTCCAGGGCGCCTGTCCAGTTGGCTCGCTCCGCCCAGGCGGAGATGCCGTGGCCGACTTTCATGCCGCCCCAGGCCATCACCGATAGGAAGAACTTTTCGGGCTGGCCCTCGCCGGCCAGGTCAATGAGGCGCGCACGGTCGATCCGCGACTCATCGAGCCCAAGGCGATCGCCGAGCCCGGCCTCGACGTGGTTCGCCCAGGCTCGCGGCGCCCGGCCGATCACGCCTTGAGGCTCGATGGGACACGCCGCCAAGACGGCAACCTGCGTCGGGCAGAGCGTGAAGCTGGACTCGGCCGCAGTCATTCCGAAGCCCTCGGCCAGACGTCGCCCGTCACCAGCGCCTGGCGCAGCGCCCGGCAGAGCGCATCCAGATGAGGCTGTGGCTCCGGCGCGGCCAGCATCACGGTGAAGCGGTCAGCGCGATGCTGGAAGAACAGGGTGATCCAAAGCTCGACGGCCGAACCTGACCAGGCGCCGGTATCGCGATAGCGGTCGGACGCGGCGTGAGCGACCTGCGAGGCATGTCCTAGGCCGAGACCTTCGGCCATCTCGTAGCCGTCGAGCATGTGGGCGAAGACGACGGAGGCGTCGTAGCTGAGATCGGCGGGGATCTCCTCCCAATCCCCTTGGGCGACGCGGTCCAGCCAAGCCGGCGCGTCGGGTGTGCCCGCGTTCGGACGTAGGAAAGACGGCAGGCCTTGGGCCGCCGCACCCTTCTGCAGCAAGGCCTGACCCGTCACTTCGAGCCGGTCGCGCCAGGCCAAGCGGTCAATCCATCGGGCTGGGATGGCGCTCGCCCCCCAGATAGCGCCGGCGAGCTGGCCCGTTACAGCGCCAACGGTATCCGCGTCGTCGCCGAGATTGACGGCCAGAACCAACGCTTCTTCGAAGCTTGAGGCCTGGTCGACCGCCCACAGAGCCGCCTCCAGCGTATGAAGGACGTAGCCGCTCGACGAGATGGCGGCGCGAGGCTTTACGCGCCAAACGCCCGCTAGGATCTCGGCGACCTGGCCCCTCGCCTCGCTCGAGGCGTCGTCGAGGAGCTCCGCCTTCGGCTTGCCCGCTAAGGCATCGACCAGCAGATGGGCGAAGGCCTCGCAGGCATCGAGACAGTCATCGGCCGCGTGGGTCGTTTGAGATTGCAGACGTGCGGCGCGGCCCGCCGCCGATCGGTCGCCACTATAGAATAGGGCGACCGGCGCGAGCCGCATGAGCGAGCCATTGCCCGCTGCGTGGGCGGAAGTGTCACCGGCCAGTGGATCGTCTGTGCGCTCAAACCGCTCCAGCGCCGCGCGTGTCGTATTGCCGATGTCGAAGCAGGAGCCGGTGACGCTGTACTCGCCCTCGCGCCACCAGCTGATGAAGCGGGTGATCAGGTCGCGCGGATCGGGCTCGCCGGTCGCCAAGAGAGTGTCAGCAAGGCACAGGGCCATGCTGGTGTCGTCGGTCCAAACCCCTGGCGCGAGCCGAAAGGGGCCGCCGCCGGTCATTTCGGTGTGGTGGGGCTCACTGTCGCGCCGACTGAATTCCAAGGTCGTGCCCAAGGCGTCGCCGACGGCCAGGCCTAGCCAGGCGCCGCGCGCGCGGTCGGCGAAGGATTCAGAAGGCGGTAGGATTTGGCTCATGCAGTTCTCCGTATGGTTTCAATCACCCGGAGAATAGCAAGGCCACCCGACAAATCCGGTCGGGCGAGCAGAACCGACGTTCAGGGGGCTGCGCATTCGAATCAACAGCCCACAGAACTCGGGCGATTGCCCCAAAGTCGCCCCTTATCCGGCTGAAACAGACGGGCAACACGGGGGAAATGCGCGCGTTTGCCTGCTCGATTCAGGGCGATGAAGCGTGGCCGGAAGCTCGCCTCTAACGGTTGTAGCTTTGCTAGAGAAAAAGCCCTAATCGCACTTTTTTAGTCAATATCGCCCTTGACCTCGCGTATTCCGCGACTCACGGTTGTGACGCCCGGTGAACGCGGGCGGACGCAAACGAGGGTCAGCTGCGATGAAATACGCCGGTTCCAGCCAAGCTCGGGGGCGCGCTTCCACCGCCCTGGCCCTCCTCGCCGGCGCAGCCGTTCTCCTCGCAGTGAGCCCGGCTTGGGCTGCTGGCGCGGGCACCGCCATGCCGTGGGAAGGCCCGCTCGACACCATCATGCAGTCCTTGTCGGGACCCGTCGCCAAGGCGGTCGGCATCATCGCCATCGTGCTTACCGGCCTGGGCTTCGCCTTCGCGGAGGGCGGCTCGGCCCTGCGCAAAGGGATCGGCATCGTCTTCGGCCTGGCGATCGCCTTTACGGCCACGACCTTCATCTCGACCTTCTTCAACATGACGGCTGGGGCGGCGTTCTGATGGCCCGGTCCGACGTCGAGGGTTTCGAGATCGCCTTCCACAGCTCGCTGTCGGAGCCGGTGACCATCGCTGGCGTGCCGCGCATGATCGCCGTGCTCAACGGCACCCTGACCGCTGTCCTGGCCTTGGGCCTGCAGGTCCCGCTGATCGGGATTCCGCTCGGCCTGGCCATTCACGGCGCCTGCTACTGGCTGAACAAGCGCGACCCCTACTTCTTCGACGCCCTGGGCCGTCACATTCGCCAGAAGCCGTACCTGGACGCCTGACGTGCGCGCCCGGCCTCACCCCTCCCCGTCCTTGGTCTCCTAGAGGTTCGCCGTGCTGTACCTGCGTGAGTACCGGCCCAAGGCTGATCGCCTGTTCGACCACCTTCCCTGGGTGGCCCTGATTGGGCCCGGGCTGGTGCTCAACAAGGATGGCAGCTTTCAGAAGACCCTGGCCTTCCGCGGCCCGGACCTCGCCAGCGCCACGGACGCCGGTCTGGTCGCGACCCGCGCTCAGCTCAACAACGCCTTGCGACGCCTTGGCTCTCGCTGGTGCCTGCACATCGAGGCGGTCCGCGCGCCGTCGCAGACCTATCCCACCAGCCAGTTTCCTGACCCCGTCTCAGACCTGGTCGATGAAGAACGCCGCGAGGGCTTCGAGGCGCAGGAGCGCCATTTCGAGAGCCGCTACTTCCTGACCTTCACCTACCTGCCGCCGGAAGAGGCGATCTCGACGGCCGAGAGCCTCCTGCTCGAAAACGCCCCGTCGGGCCGGGGCGCCGAGGGGATGTACCGGGCGGCGCTGAGCGACTTCCGGAGCACCGTCCATCAGATCGCCGACATCCTGACGGCGATCATGCCCGAGGTCGCAGAGCTGAGCGATGACGAGACCCTGACCTATCTGCACAGTTGCATCTCGACGAAGCGCCATCCGGTCGCCACGCCCGAGACCCCGGCCTATCTCGACGCCTTCCTTACCGACGATGATTTCCAGGGCGGCCTGCTGCCCCGCCTGGGCGGCCAGTACCTGCGCACCCTCTCGGTCCGGGCCTACCCGACCACCTCGTGCCCCGGCCTGCTCGACCGGCTCAATGAGCTCGGCATCAGCTATCGCTGGGTCTGCCGGTATCTGCCGCTGGACAAGGAAGACGCCCGCAAGGCCGTCACCACGGTTCGCAAGCGCTGGTTCGCCAAGCGCAAGGGCGTGATGGCGCTTCTGAAGGAGGCGATCACCCGCGAGCCGTCGCTGCTGGAGGACCCCGACGCGGCGGCGAAGTCCGTCGACGCCGACGCGGCCCTGGCCATCCTCGGCGGAGACTACGCCTCGATCGGCTACTTCACCCCGACCGTCACCCTGATGGACGCCGATCCTGACCGACTGGCCAACCGCGTCCGAGAGGTTGAGGGCGCCATCAACCGGGCTGGCTTCGTCTGCAAGGTCGAGGACGTCAATGCCGTCGAGGCCTGGATTGGCAGCCTACCGGGCCAAGCCTATGCCGATCTTCGCCGGCCCTTGGTGTCGTCGCTGAACCTTTGCGACATGATGCCCATGTCGGCGATCTGGCCTGGCCCGACGCACAACGCCCACCTGTCGGCCGAATGTCAGAAGCGCGGCTATCCCGGCGTCCAGCCGGCCCTGTTGGTTGCGCGCACGGCCGGCACCACGCCGTTCCGCTTCGACCTGCATCAGGGCGATGTCGGTCACACAATGATCGTCGGGCCGACCGGCTCGGGTAAATCGGTCCTGCTCAACACCTTGGCCATGCAGTGGCTGCGGTATCCGGACGCTCAGGTCTTCTATTTCGACAAGGGCGCCAGCTCCCGCGCATCGACGCTGCTCGTCGGCGGCCAGTTCTACATTTTGGGCGGCGACCAGAGCGAGCTGGCCTTCCAGCCGCTGGCGCAGATCGACGCGCCCGATGACCGGGCCTGGGCGCAGGAATGGGTGCAGGACATCGTCGCCGCCGAGGGTGTGCCGATCACTCCGCCGGTGAAGGACGAGATCTGGAGCGGGTTGCGCAATCTCGCCGAGGGGCCTCCTGACCAGCGCACCCTCACCCTGCTCGCCGCAACCATCCAGGACCAAACCGTCAAGGCAGCGCTCACCCCCTACACGCTGAGCGGACCTTACGGCCATCTGCTCGACGCCAACCAGAACGCCTTGAAGCCTGCCGCCTGGCAGACCTTCGAGATGGCCGAGCTGATGGCCAGCAAGTCGGCTTTGGCCCCGGTGCTCACCTACATCTTCCGCAGTTTGGAACGTCGCTTCGACGGCCGGCCGACCCTTCTCGTGCTCGACGAGGCGTGGCTCTTCCTCGACCAGGGCGCCTTCGCGGCCAAGATCCGCGAGTGGCTGAAGACGCTGCGCAAGTTCAACGTCGCCGTGGTGTTCGCCACACAGAGCCTGGCGGACGTGGCCCGATCATCCATCGCGCCAGCCCTGATCGAGAGCTGCCCGACCCGCATTTTCCTGCCCAATCCGGACGCACAGACGCCGCAGATCACGGCGCTCTATCAGGACTTCGGCTTGAACCCGCAACAGGTGCGGATCATCGCCAACGCCACGCCCAAGCGCGAATACTACTATCAATCCACGTCCGGGAACCGGCTGTTTGAGCTCGGCCTGGGCGGCGTTTCACTGGCGGCCGTGGGCTCGTCTTCGCCGGGGGATCAGCAGCTCATCAGCCAGCTTCTCGCTGACCATGACCGCAGCGAGTTCGCCGAGCGCTTCTTCGCGGCCAAGGGCCAGGCCGATGTCGCCCGCTACCTCGGTGGCCAGCGTCGCGCCGACTATCCGAGGGTGGCGTGATGGGCGCGCATGACCTTACCTTTGCGCCCGCTCGGCCGCCTATGAGCCCCCAAGCCTTCGCGCGGCTGGCGTGGCTCAATCGTCACCTCCCGGGCGCGTGGACCGCGTCGCGCCGGCGTCGGCGGATCCTGTTTCTGGTCCTTGCGGCGCCCGGCTTCCTCGCGGTTTTCGGCACCACCTACCACCACAACTTCTTCGTCATGCTCGCCGGCTTTGTCCTGTTCGGCGCGGCTGTCGCCTTTCGGGCCGTCTCTGAGCCGCTGTTCGTCCAGGCGACCGGCGACGACCTTTTCCCGGTCCCTCATCCCTCGCACCAGAAGGACACCCCAGATGCGTAAGCAGCTCATGGCCGCGGCGGCGATCGTCGCGGTGTCGCTGGGATTGGGGCCTCTGCCGCCGCAGCCCGCCGCCGCCCAGCAGATCGTGTTCGATCCGCGCGCCGTGGCGCAAGCGGTCCAGCAGGTGCGCCAGGGCCTGTCTCAGATCCAGCAGCTTCAGGCGCAGGTCACCAACCAGATGGCGATGCTGCAGAAGCTCGGCACGGACGTGACCCAGCCCTTGGCGCAGATCAACGCCCAGGCCAGCCAGCTCATGCAGCAGGCCCAGGCAATCGGCTACAACAGCCAGAATATCGCGGGCCAGTTCCAGCAGTTTTACCCCGCCAGCCTGTCCGGGCAGAGCTTCGCGCAAATCCAGCAGCGCCTCGCGAGTTGGGAGGCGAACAGCCGACTGACGCTGCAGGACTCGATGGCCGTGCAGAACCAGCTGGTCAGGTCGCAGGGAACGACCGCTGGCGCCGTCAGCGGCGCGGTGGCCGCCTCGCAAGGCGCCGCCGGGCAAACGGCAGCGATCCAGGCGACCAACCAGTTGCTGGCCGCGCTCAGCAGCCAGCTGCAGGGTCTTCAGACCATCCTGATCGCGCAAGCGAGGACGCAAGAAACGATCCTTGCACAGCAGCAGGCGGGAGCTGTTGCGGCCCGGGCTGAGACGGAGCGCGCCACCGCTTACACCAGGACTGGTAGCCGGCTCCCGAACATCTCGGATTTCCAATGATGCGGTCGTTTCTCGTCATCAGCTGTCTTGTTGCCGTTGGCCTGGCTGGCTGCGGAAAGCCCGCCACAGAGCCGAGTCAAACCGACCCGCCGGCCAACGCGAAGCCATGTCCGGACATCAACAATCGTGACCGGAACGACCCATGTTCACCGCTGTACTTCAAGAAGAAGGGCAGCAGTCTTCCCGATAAAAACAGCCTCTAGGCTGGAAGCGCGCCGAGTTCGTCAATGGCCACCGCAGATCCTGCAGCTCTAGACCAATTCATCAGTGCGTTCACCGGCCAGGTGGGCAGTGGCTTCGGAGCAATTGCGGGGCCGGTCCAGGGCGTGCTGGCGACATTGGTGGTCATCAGCATCACGATCTCAGCGATCCTTTGGGCGATCGACGAGACACAGAACATCATGGCTGCGCTCGTCAGGAAGATACTCCTGATCGGGTTCTTCGCCTGGCTGGTCACCAACTGGCACTCGCTGACCCTCACGGTCATCAATGGATTTGCGAAGCTAGGCCTACAGGCCAGCGGTGGCGGCTCGATTGGCGATTTTACGCGGGCGCCAACTAAAGCCGTCGAAGCGGGCCTCTCGGTCGTAATCGACCTCATCAAGTACATTGGCGACCTTGCGCAGCAGAACGCCGGCTTCGGCGCGCTGATGCATATCGACATGATCATCGTCGCGGCCGTCGCCGCGATCGGCATCTTGTTGGCCTTCATAATTTTGGCGATCGAGATCGCCGTCACGATCATCGAATTCTACATCGTCACCCTGATCGCCTTCGTCGTGGTGCCGTTCGGAGTGCTCTCTCAGACCTCGTTTTTGGCAGAGAAAGCTATCGGCTACGTGGTCTCCGTCGGGTTCAAGTTCATGGCTCTCGCTGTGATCGCGGGCGTCGGGATCAACATCTTCGAGACCTACACCCTATCGCCTCAGCCGACCGTGGCTGAGGAAGCCGGGCTGCTGCTGTCGGCAATCTTCTTGATGATGTTGTCGCTCAAAGTTCCCGCGATCGCTGGCGCCATGATTTCTGGTGGTCCGCAGTTGAACACGGGTGGTGCTCTTATGGGCGCTGCCGGTGTTGCTGCCGGCGCAGCGGGCGTCGGTCTCGCGGCCCGTGCTGCTGGCGGAGCCATCGCCAGCGGCTGGGCAGGCGGCGGTGAGAAGATCGCGGCAGCCCGCGCCGCATCTGGCGGTCTCGGTTCAGGTGGCACTAGCCCAGGCGGCGGCTCCGGCGGCGGATCGGGCGGTGGCGGCATGGCCGCCGACTTCGCCAGAGCTCCGGTTTCGACGATGGTCGCTGAAGGTCGAGCGGCCGGCAGCCGCCTCTTCTCCTCCCGCAATCCTACTGAAGGCGAGACGCCCCCTCCCCCGCCGCCGGACGCACCAGCGTCTGGATCCTCGGTGGTGTCGCGAGCCGAGGCGCGCCGTGGTGGCGGGCTCGCAGGCGCCGCCCGCGACAGCGCTGCTGCGGCCACGGCCGGTGGCGAAGCCAGTGGTCCGGGGATCGTCGCTACGCCGACCCGCCGCGATGACGAACCTGAAGAGTGACCCCAGTCGAGAGTGCGCCGATGAACCCCTTCAAACGACCCAATGACCGCTACGGCAGCTCCGCCCCCGTCGAGAGCCCATACCTGCGCGCCTCCCGCGAGTGGGACATGCGCATCGGCTCGGCTGTGGTGCAGGCCAAGAACTGGCGGATGGCGGCGTTTGGGGGCCTGGGGCTCGCGGCCCTGGCGCTGGGCGGCTTCATCTACGAGGCAAACAACACCAACATCGCCACCTACGTCGTGCCTATTGACCGCTATGCGCGGCCGGGCCGTATCGAGCTTGCGGGGCGCACTTACGAGCCGACCACGGCCGAGGTCGGCTACTTCCTTGCCGATTGGGTTCGGCGGACGCGCTCGAAGAGCATCGACCCCATCGTCATCCGGGACAACTGGACCGGCGCCTATCACTTCGTGTCCGGGCCAGCGATCGGGCAGCTCAACGCCTTCGCCAAGGCCAACGACCCTTTCGCCAACGCGGGCACCCAGGCGGTCAACGTCGAGATCGTGTCGGTCCTGCCGCGCAGTCCGCACACCTATCAGGTCCAGTGGCGCGAGACGCAGTTCAACGCCGGGACGTCGAGCGCGACGGAGGCCTGGACGGGGCTGTTCACCACCAAAGTCGTGGCGCCGAAGAACGAGGCCGAGCTGAGGGCCAATCCGCTGGGGATCTACATCACCGAGTTTCAATGGAGTCGTGAGCTATGAGCGCCTTGTCCCCCAGACGGCATTCCTTGGGCGCTGCGGCGGGCCTGCTCATTCTGTTGGCCGCGTCTGAGAGCCCATCGGTCGCCCAGACGGCGGCGCCCCGACCGGCGCCCCCTGTCGCGGCCCGGCCGACATCGCCGGCACCTGTCGCCATGGCCCAGGCCGCGACGCCGCCACGGCGCGTCCCAAGACGCCGCGCGGCGCCCCGCACCTATGCGCGGCCGACGGCGCTTACGACCGTGCAGTCCGCCAACAGCAGCGCTCGCGACTACCCCAGCGCCGGGGCCTATGTGAATGCGGCCCTCTACTATGACTTCGAGCCTGGGCGGCTCTACACCGTCCACACCAGCCCGCGCTTCCTGACGGCGATCTCGCTGCGCCCCGGCGAAAAGCTGATCTCCAAGGCGGCGGGCGACACGGTTCGCTGGGTTCTGGGTGAGACCGTCCAAGGCTCGGGCGCGACCCAGCAGGTCATCGTGATGGTCAAGCCGATCCGCGGCGGCCTGCGCACCAACATCATCCTGACGACCGACCAGCGCACCTACCTGCTCGACGCGGTCAGCTATGAAGGCGACACCTACACCAGCGTCATCAGCTGGAACTATCCGCAGGAAGAGGCCCGCGAGCGGCAGGCTGCTCAGGCGGCCGAAACCCAAGGGGTGGCGGCCTCGGGCCTGGCGGTGGACTCACTCCACTTCGGCTACCGCATCAAGGCCAACGGCTTTCGCGCGCCGCGCTGGCAGCCGGTCCGCGTCTTCGATGACGGCCTGAAGACCTACATCCAGTTTCCGCGCGACATGGCCACGACCGAGGCGCCGCCGCTGTTCCTGATCGGGCCCGACAAGCAGGCCCAGCTCGTCAACTACCGCTATCTCGGCGGCTACTATGTCGTGGACCGTCTGATCGACGTCGCCGAACTGAGGCTCGGCGAAGGCAAGCAGACCGTCGTGCGGATCACCCGCACCGGCGAAGGGGGACGGTCGTGACCCATCTTCCGCCCGACCCACCTGTGGGCTCCCAGCCACGCAAGGCGCCGCCGGAGAGCGTCCTGGCCGCGCCGCGCAATCCGGTCACGCGCTGGAACCGCAAGTACTTGATCGCCGGGGCGACGGGCTTGGCCGGAATCGTGGCGCTCGGCTTCTATCTCGGCTTCGGCGGCGCGCACGCGCCACAAGCCCGCCCGGAGGCGATGACGGACGCGGCCGACACCGGCCAGGTCCAGACGCCGGCGATCTCCACCAAATACGCGGCGGGCTACGCCGACCCGGCGTTGCAGGCTCAGGCCCTGCCGGGGACGGCGGCCTTGCCGCCGCCTGAAGGCTCGCCGGGCGCATTGCCTGCCGGGACGCCGCCTCCGCCTGCCCCGCCCGCGCAGGTCGATCCTGCCGTTCAGGCTGCGCGTGAGCAGGCGCTCGCCGCTCGCACTTCGAGCCCCTTCTTTGGCGGACCGCCTTCGGCGGCCGCCGCGGCGCCGTCCGCCGATCTCGCTGCGCTGGCTCGGCCGATCGCGGCGTCCGCCAGCGGCGCCGGGGAGCCAGCCGCCGCCGAGGTGCAGCCGGCCAATGGCCAAGCCGCCAAGCGCCAGTTCGCGGCCAACGCGCGGACAGACGACTATCTGACCAATCCCCTGCAGCCGGCGCTGAGCCCATGGGAAGTGAAGGCCGGCAGCATCATCTCGGCCGCCCTGGTGACGGCCATCAATTCCGACCTGCCGGGCCAGGTGATCGCCCAGGTCACCGAGCCGGTCTACGACCACAGGACCGGGCGAACCGTGTTGATCCCGCAGGGCTCACGGCTGATCGGCCAGTACGACAGCCAGATCGCCTACGGCCAGAACCGGGCCCTGATCGCCTGGAACCGGATCATCATGCCCGATGGCCGTTCCATCAATATCGGCTCGATGGCGGGCGCGGATCTATCGGGCGCGGCCGGCTTGCAGGACAAGACCGACGGACACTTCGGCCAGCTGGCGCGGGGGGTGATCCTCTCGACCTTGTTCAGTGTCGGGGCCGCCGCCGCCCAGGACGCCGGCAACAGGAGCTCCGGCGCGCTGGTCATAAATTCGGCGGCCAGCGGGGTTTCCAACTCTGCTCAGCAAGTCGGCCAGCAGATCACCGGCCGCGATCTCAATCGCCAGCCCACCCTGCGTGTCCGGGCCGGATGGCCCGTCCGCGTGCTTGTCAGCAAGGACATGATCCTCGCCCCGTATCCGTAAGCGTGAGTGTTGCGATGACCCCATCGGCAGAGAAGCTCGGCCTGTTCCTCCCGGAAGGCCTTCACCAGGACATGCTCGACACCGCCGAGCGCCTGAACACCCGCAAGAATCCCAGGGGCTGCGTGCGGCTGATCTATGAGCGCGCCTTCCGCGAGCTGGTCGAGGCGCTCGATGGCGGCGAGGCGGTCACCTTCCCCGCCGTCCGCGGCGCCAAAGACCGGGTCTCTGTGCGGCTCTCCAAACCGCTGTGCGTGCGGATCCGCCGTCAGACCGACGCCCTCAATCTCAAGCTCACCGACTTCGCCTTCACGGCGATCGACCGCTTCCTGCAGACCACTCAAGGAGACGCCCATGACGCGCCCCGCCAAGACCGCCCTGGCCCTCGGCAAGATCGATCTCGAGGAGAAGACAACCGACCTGCGTTTGAAGCTGAAGGGCAAGCTCGCCGTTGACCTGGCCGACTACCAGCGCGCCTTCGCCCAGGCCAATGAGCAGAGCCTTGAGCTCGAACAGCTCGTGCCTCACATCCTCGCGGCCTTTATCGACGCAGACAAAGGCTTCCAGGCCTGGCGCAAACAAAATAGCGTCGGGTAATCGAGCTAGGATCCTTCGGTGCCAAACATCTGGCGAGCGGCGCTGACGGTGGCGCCCGCAGGGCCTTTACGCCGACTGTTGAAAACACCGCGCACCTCGACGTTTCGTAGGAACTTGGTGTCGCGCTTGTTGCGGCACTCTGGATTCCGCTTGAGGGCGACCCCGAAAAGCATCTTTTCGACCCACTGGATCAGGGGAACGCTCGCACCTCTGTCGCGACTAAACCGGTCTTCAGGAGTCAGAAGCGGCATGAGGAACATGATGGGCGTTCCCCTCCGTTCGGCCACGACATCGTTGTAGTGGTCGAGCTTATGCTTCTGGAAAATCTCGGCTCGAAAACCGCCTTTCGCGGCGGTCATTCCAACATACCAGGGCCTGAGAGTGTCGCCGTGTTTTATGCCGAAGGCGTAACAACCGATCGACGTCTCGAGTTCGGTCTCGCCATATCCAGCTTTCATTGAGGCCTCGCGGACCTGTTTCCACATCGCAGGTTGGCGTGAAGGCACCTGACCATCAATGCGGCCAACTTCGAACGGCCCGTACATATCGAAATACATCTACCACCCACCTCCAGCTACTGAGTTGTCACAAGGCAGGCCGAGCTTGGCAAGGCGGGCGGTTGGGCGACTTACCCCTAGCAGTGGTGGGAAGGGGCGAGCGAACCGCAACCCCTAGCGCCGTGAGTCGCGCTTAACGGACTCGTTTCTTGAACGGCGTCAACCGCCCGAATCGGCCCTTTTTGGCCAAAAGGGTGCAATTCCAAGCCTTTAGGAATCCTCAGACTCACTGAACGCTGTCGTCGACTGAGTCGCGTGTCGGGTCTTCCGCGCGCGCTCGGTCACCCCAGAGGACTTCATCTTGACCTAGACGAGACCCCTAAACGGCGAGAGCCCCCCGTTGGCGCGGGAGGCTCTCGGAAATCGCAGGCGCCGTGTGGTAGCGGCTTGATTTGATCGAGTAAGCCTAAGCGGCGCTTTTTGCGTCGTCAAGGCCTCGAACAGGAGACCTATGGTCTTTCGCCTGCCGGTTTCGCGACCGCGAAACGGCCTCGTCCCCGTTGGGAAGGGACGACATGCAAACGGCCTTAGCGGGCGACGATTGGCGACCAGGCTTCGCCAAGCGCGCGCCCAATTTCGACGCGGTCTGCGCCCAGGCCCGCGCCTGGCGCTGGCAGGCCGGCGTCACCGTCGCGCGGATCGCCGCGGCGGTCTTGAAGGGCACGCCGATGCTCTCGGTGCAGCAACGCATGACGCTGCTGCTCTATGTCGAGCACCTTAACCAGGACCGGCTCGAACAGGACGTGGCGACCGTCTGGCCCGGCACGAGCCTGATTGCCGACTATCTGGGCTGCACGGAGAGCAACGCTCGCGCCCATCGCCGCGCCCTGGAGGCGGCCGGCTTCATGGTTCGCGACTACACCCGCGCCAACCGGCCGGCGGGTGTTGAAGCCTATGACCTGGCCCCGCTGGTGGCGCGCCTCGACGAGTTGGAGGCTGCGGATCTCGCGGTTCGCGAAGCGGCTCAGGCCCGAAGGGCCGCTTATTCCGAAGCCGTCGTCTTCAGTGCAAGAAATACCGCCCGGGCGCCAAAATTCACTCACCTAGAACAGTCCCATCAGAACGTCAGTTCTTCTGTACGAGGAAAGGACGCGCCTCCAGCGCGACATCAATGCGATAGTCGGCGACCTGCGGCCACCGAGATCGGCTCGACCTCCAAATCCTCGGGCCAACGCCCTGCCAACCGACAGGACAGCGCCATTTGCTCTCCGGAGGGAGCAAGCGGTTTCTCCAGCGCCTTTTCTGAGGGGTCCGCGCCCGCGGAAATGGTCCGCCAGGAGCTTAGGGCCGCCTTCCAGGTCTCTCCACGCATCGCCGCGCTGGTGGGGCCTGCCGCCGTGGCCGATCCGGCCAGCGTCACACCTGCTGACGTCGCGCGGGTCGCCGCCGCCGTCGATGATTTGCTCCCCGAGCGCGAGCGCAACAACGATCAGACCCTCGCCTGGGCCCTGAAGCGCCACGGGGTGCGTGCCATCGCCATGTTGGCGATCGCGATCGAGGATCCCGATGTCCGCAGCCCCTGCAAATACTTTGGCCGCATGGCCTCCTATGAGCCGCGCGGGGCGCCGGACCTGCGCCTGAATTTCGCGCGGGTGCTCAAGGCCAAGGGGGATATTCCGCCGCCGGCGGCTCTGCCGGAACCGGCGGCGCTGATGGCGGCGCCGGGCGCCGACGATCCGATCTGGCAGGCGATCGCCGCGCCGTTGCGGCGGCTGGTCCGCGAGGGCGCCTATGGCAGCTGGTTTGGCCGGGTCGGGTTCCATGGCCTGACCGACGGCGTGCTGCAGCTGTCGACGCCAAGCCAGATCGCGGCCGACCGGATCAAGAGCCAATATCTGGACGCCGTGCTGCACGCCGCCGAGGTCGCGGAGATCTTCGTCGAGCGGGTGGTGATCACCCTGCGCAAGGATCAGCGATGATCCGGCGGGTTGGGTTGTTGATCCTGGCGGTCGGCCTGGCGGCCGCCGCGCCGGCGGAGTTGACCGGGTTCGCGCGGGTCGTCGATGGCGACACCTTCAGCCTCGGCGCCGAACGGGTCCGTCTCTGGGGCGTCGATGCGCCGGAAGGACGACAGGTCTGTCAGGATGCCCGGGACCGTGGCTATGCCTGCGGCGACGTCGCGCGCGACCAGCTTTCGCGCCTGATCGGAGGCCAAGCCGTGCGCTGCGAGGTGCGCGACCGCGACCCCTACGGCCGGGCGGTCTCGCGGTGTTGGGTCGGGTCGACCGACTTGGGCGCCGCTTTGGTCCGCGGCGGCTGGGCCGTCGATTACCGCGCTTTTAGTCGCGGCGCCTATGCGTCCGCCGAGGCTGACGCGCGCAATGCCCGGCGCGGCCTGTGGGCCGGGCGGTTCGAGACGCCTTCGAGCTGGCGAGCGGAAGCTCGCCAGGCCCAGCCGGCGCCAGCCGCCCCGCCGTCGGCGGGCTGTGTGATCAAGGGCAATATCAACGCCAAGGGCCGGAGGATCTTCCACGTCCCCGGCCAGGAGGACTACGCCGCTACGCGCATCGACACGGCTCGCGGTGAGCGTTGGTTTTGCTCGGCGGCTGAGGCCATCGCGGCGGGCTGGACGGCGGCGGCGCGGTGACCTTGATCGCTTACTCCTTGCCGATCGTGATCGTTGGGACGAAGCCGGCCGCGCGATTGTTGTCGTAGATCGTCATGGCCAGGTCGGATTTCGGCATCCAAACGCGGCCAAGCTCGACGGCCAGGGAGGCGGGCATGGCGGGGAAGACGTGCAGGATGGCGTCTTCGCAATGCTCGGCTTTGATGCGATCGAACAACGACCGCATCAGTTTGCGGAAGGCCGCCTGGTCTTCCGGCCGGCGCAGGATGTCGTTGTGGGGCTCCGCCGCCGTTACCGACCAGATGGCGGCGTCCTCCCCGAGGAGCTTGATGATGCGCTCGTCGGTCACGGTCGCACTGATGCCGAGCTTTAGGGCGACGGGGCGGCCACGTCCCGAGGCCGGTGGCGTGACGGTGAAGGTGATCGGCGGCTGATCGGCCTGCCAAGCCCAGGTCGCCGGTTCGCGATGGCGTTGGCGCACTGTGGCCGGGACAATGTCGCAGAGCAGGCGGCCGAGCTCGATCAACAGGGGCTGCGGCGCCAGCGCGAAGACGCTGAGATGGCGCACCTCCTGCCGCTCCACCCGCCCGCGGACCTTGGCTTCGAACTGCCGGCGCAGGTTGTCGCGCTGGAAGATCCAGTAGGCGGGCTCGTCGTCCTTGTAGGCGCACCCGACGAGCTCCAGGTCGATGGTCTGACCGCCGGCCGGATGGTGATGCGGTTGCATCGCCGCGAAGATCGCCTTGGTCGAGACCAGGGCTTCGTTCTCGCCGATGTTGGCGCCGAAGCGAATGACATGAGAGGCGCGGTCTTCGTCGATCGCGGTCAGGACCTGGATGCGGCTCTCGTGCTCGGCCTTCATGCCCAGCAGGACCGGCTCGGGGTGACCGGCGACGTCGACCACATCGATCAGCTTGTGGTGGGTGGCGCACATCAGCATGAGGTTTTCGAGGGCGCGGGCCAGCAGCGGGGAGCGCACCGGATCACCCCGCGGGCCATCGACGCTGTCGCCGACGATGTGGGCGATGAAGCCGAAGGTCGCGTCCTCATTTCCGGAAATCAGGTCGCCGACCAGGTCCTGGTTGCACCCTCTGTACTGGCAGCGCCCGCCGGCCCTCGCCCACAGCGCCGACTGGGTTTTCTGCGGGATCGTCGTCTTGGCCATCAGGCGCGCTCCACATGCCGGCCGGTGCCGGTCCATTCGCCCGTGGCGCGCCAGCCCTCGTAGGCGACCAGCCAGTCGGTGATCCAAGGCACCGTCGTCTCGGCCAGGAGGTCGGCCGGAGACCATTCCGTCGAGTCCGGATCGAGCATGCACAGCGTCACCTCGCCGTCCGGCCCGTAGTAGACGTGGGGCAGCATGCCCTCGGCGTCGCCGCGGCGCGGCCGCAGCGCCGGTGACAAGATCTCGACCTGGGGCTGCACGACCCGAACGCTGTAGCGCTCGACCATCAGCGGCGCGCGATAGAAGACGCCAACCCGGTAGGTCTGCAGAAGCGGCCGGACCGTCCCCTGCCACAGGGCCGCCGGTCCTTCGCGGCGGACCAGCTTGAAGGCCGGCCACAGCCGCGACATCGCCTCGATCTGGGTGTCGATCGACAGACTCACGAGAAGCGGCGCTCGCCCATGTTGGTGTGCGCCCGGGCCGCGACCGGCGCCAGGCTCGCCAGCGAGCCGATGATCGCCGGCGCCGCCGGGGTGAACAGGCCGCCCTTGGGGGTATAGCCGTGCTGGCCGGCCTTCACCTGGCGACCCAGCCGGTCGTTGAACGCCTTGACCGACCGGGTCACGACCCGCTCGCCGAACTGCACCCGCAGCCAGGCCTGGAGGTCCTCCAGTTGCACATTGCCCCGCTGCGCGGCCTCCAGCCCATTCGCCAGGGTGTGCAGGTGTCGCGAATAGCCCTGTTGCTGGGCCTGGTTTTCGGGCCAGCGGTCGGTGAACCGCTCCGCGGAAAACTCCGGGTTCGGTACCGACAGCAGGCGGCCTTGCCGGGCCGCCTCATCGATCGCCCGCGCCGTCCAGCGCGCCTGGCGGATCACCATATCGGCCAGACCCATGCCCGGCTGGGCCGCGTGGCCCGCGTGGCAGGAGAGCACGATCGAGGGCGGCACGCGGCCGGTCTCGTCGGCATAGGCGATATTGCGATGACGCTTGAGCAGCTGCAGGGCCACGGTCGTCACGCTCTTGATGATCAACGGCGTCTGGTCGGGAACGTCATGAACGTCGGCATCGGCGAATGCGACCCCGGCCTGGGCGTAGAGCCGCTCGTTCAGCGCCTTGGCGAAACGCTCTTCGGTCGGGGTGCGCGCGGTGTACCAGTCGCCGAACGCATAGGCGTTCATCGGGACATAGCGACCGGGCGGGGCGCCGGCCCCCTTCTTGGCGTGGGCGATCACGCCCTCCTTCTCCTTCAGCGCGGTCCGCCGCGCCGGCGTCACGTCCAGGTGCATGCCGTCCGCGTAGTAGAGCGTGACACACCGGGTCTGGCGCACGATCTTGCCGACCGGATAGCCGGCGAGCGCCGCCTCCAGGTCGTCGAGCAGGGCCTCGGGCCCGTCGTCGCGGCCGGTGATCTCGGCGACGATGTCGATGTCGTATTCGTCGTCGGTGCCGCGGGTGGAGATGGTGGCGTCGATCCGCATCGAACCTTGCGGGTAGAAGCAGGCCACCCGCCCGTGCAGCGGGCTGCCGGGCCGTTCGATGTAGGTGCGGACGGCCTCGTAACGGTCGACGGCCTTGGCGTGCAGGCCAGGCGGGAGTTGGAGGTTGATGGCGATCTCGGCCAGGACGGCGTCCAGCGGATCGGCGAAGGGATCTTTCGAAGGGGGCGGCCAGGCCATGGCTTCCTCGGTTTACAAAATGGGGCAAAACAGGGTTATCTCGTCTGAGACATGGGGACCCCCTGAACCAAATCAAGGGGTGTCGGTTTACAAAAATGCGCTTAGATGCGAGTGTTGTAAACCGACGTGAGGAGCCGGCGATGATAGGACGCAGACTGAAGGTGGCGCGGGCTTCCGCAGGCCTGTCGCTGCGCGAGCTTGCGGCGCGAATGGACGGCGTGGTGTCGCCCCAGGCCATCGGCAAATACGAGCGCAACGAGGACATGCCGGGCTCGCGCGCCCTGATGGCGCTGGCCTCGGCGCTGGGTGTCAGCGAGGGCTACCTGCTCAGCGACGAGGAGCTGATTCTGGAAGGCGTCGACTTCAGAAAGAAGACGTCCGCCAAGGAAGAAGCGACGGTCGAAGCGCTGACGATCCAAATGCTGGAGCGCTATCTGGCGATCGAAGATCTGCTGCAGCTCAAGAGCGTCGACTGGGAGCAACCACGCAGCGCCCCCTACCCCGTCAGCGAGATCCGCGACGCCGAGGATGCGGCGCGCTCGGTGCGCGAGGAATGGGGCCTGGGCCACGATCCGATCCCAAAGCTGGCGGAACTGCTCGAGGAGCGCGGCATCAAGGTGCTGTCCCTCGACTTGGACGACATCGACGGCTTGGCCGCGCGCGTGCGCCGCCACGGCCGCGACGCCGCCCGGGTGGTGGTGGTGCGGCGAAACATCTGGGCGGAGCGCAAGCGCTTCACGCTCGCCCATGAACTTGGTCACATGGTCATGGCGCCGGCGGCCGGGGTCGATGAGGAGAAGGCGGCGCACCGCTTCGCCGGCGCCTTTCTCATGCCGGCCGATGTGGTGCGGGCCGAGGTCGGCGCCCATCGCTCATCGATCAGCATCGGCGAGCTGGTGGCGCTAAAGCGGCGCTTCGGCGTCAGCGTTCAGGCCATCGCCTTCCGTTGCAAGGATCTCGGCATCATCGACGCTAAGGCCTTCTCCGACCTCTACCGTGAATTCAAACGCCGGGGCTGGCGTGATCCGCCGTTTGAGGAGCCGGCGGTCATGCAAGCCGATGAGGAAGAGCCCAAGCGCTTCGAGCGACTGTGCCTGCGAGCTTTGGCCGAGAACGTGATCGGTGAGAGCCGCGCGGCCGAGATGCTGGGCATCTCGATGCGCGACCTCGACGCGCGCCTAGAACAGGCGGCGTGATCCATGACGGTCCTCGTCTCGGACACCTCGGTCATCATCGACCTGGAACGAGGCGAGCTGCTGGAGTCGGTCTTCCAGCTCGCGGTCGATTTCGCCGTGCCCGACCTGCTGTTCCATCGCGAACTGGCCGGCCCTTTGGGAGACCGGCTGCTGGCGCTCGGGCTTCGGGTTGAGGAATTGTCGCCCGGCGAGGTGCAGGGCGCGACCGTGCTTCGCCGCGCGGACGCCACCTTGTCCTTGCCCGACACCTTCGCCTTCGCGCTGGCTCAGGGCCGCCAGTGGACGCTGCTGACAGGGGATGCGGGTCTGAGGCGAACCGCCGAAGCGCACGCCCTCGACGTCCATGGAACGCTCTGGGTTCTGGATCAGCTGGAATCGCAGGGGGCCTGCAGCCTTCAGGTGCTGGCCGCGGGCCTGGCGAAGGCCTCGGGACATCCCCGTTGCCGGCTGCCGCGAGCCGAAGTCAACGCGCGCCTGACCCGATATCGGCGATGAACCGCCTCTGGAGCGGCCAACCAACCTCAGATCCGGCGCCGCTCTGACGTGGTGATCAGAGCGCCATCCAGCCCGGCAGTTCGCGGTCGAGGTCGGCTTGGTCAAAGACATAGACCAGCGCGTCGATGTGCGCGTCACCGCGGATTTGAGCGGCCGCAAGTCGATGGTTTCCATTCTGCACGCCAATCGGAAGTCCATCCGGCTGCGGCTGTAGGTCCAAGACAATGGCATGATCGTCGCTGGGCAGGCCCTCGCGGACGAAGGTCGCCACTCGTCTGATGTGAAATGAGCGACCGCCTGGGCCTTGAAGGTCGTCTTTTACCTCGTCCCACGGGCGAGGCTCGTAAGCGCCTTGTTCGGCAGCTTCGACGATTTCACTGGCCTCGATGGGGTCGCAGCCCCAGAGCCGTCCAGAGAGGGGATCTACCTTCCCCGTAAGGCTCACCATCGGGATGCGGATCCGCTTGAAACCCATCGCCACGCCCTAGGTCCCGACGCGATCGCCGCTGATATTGAAAAAGCGCGAGTTCAGGTCCAGCCACACGTTCGACCGCTTGTTGCCGGTGTGTTGACGTTGGCCCTGCTCATCCAGGTAGCCGACGCAGACATTGATCCAGAATCGGAATTCGCCGAGGTCGAACTGCCAGACGTTGAAGCGCAGCTGCTTGCCGTCCGTATCGTGGACGCGGTTCAGCCGGCAAATCGTCACCACCAGCATGACCGGACCCGCGGGGTTGCGGTCCCATAGATCGTCGTCGTGGAGGAAAGCGCTGAAGTCGCCGGGCGAGAACTCGAAGCCCTTGATGCGCTCGACGGTGGCCCGGTCCTTATAGGGGTGCGAGTGGAAGTCCCCGAGTAGGGTCAGCTCCGGAGCCAAGCGCTCCATGACCTCGGCCATCAGGTCGGTGGCCTCGGCTTTCGGCGTGACCGAATCCGTCTGCCGGTCGGCTGAGAGGCTGACGGCCAGCCGCTCGAGGAAGATGATGTGCTCGTCGCCGCTGATCCGGCGGTGACCCCAGATCGGGCCGATGGTCTCGATCTCGGTCTGGAAGCCGTCGCCGTGACAGTAAGCCTCGATGGCGCCCATGATCGCCGCTTCCAGGAAGCGGTCAGACATCCGAACACGATAGTCGACCATGGTCCGTCCTGCCTGCTGTTCGCCGGATGTGTGTCGGCCTAAGCCGCGCCGAGATCCTGGCTTGAGCCGGGGGAAGATCCCGCGGTCTGGGGTTGCCGGTCGGTCGATAGCGTGATGGGGCCGAAGTAGCCGAAGTCGTCACGGCACATGGCGATGGCGCGGCCAACATCGCGATAGAGGCGGGGCTCGTCCGATTTGAACATCGCCAGGCGGTGCTCGCCCGATCGGCCGGCCAGGCGCAGCCAGACGCTCCATTCGCCGGTTTCAGATTCCGTGAGCCGGACTTCCTTGATCGAGCCGCCGCGTTCCAGGAACCAATTGACGTTGCGGGCGCGGATCGGGAAGTCGGGATTGGTCGCGATGACCCAGGCCTCCTCGCGGGCGTCCGTTTCTGTTTCCCGTTCAGCCATCATCTGCTGCGGCAAAGCCTGCTCCCCTACAATCGTGCTTAACTTGGCAGAAAAGCACTGTGCTGTCGCGGGGCGGTTGGCGACGAAGCGTGACAGTTCGCCCGGTTTTGCCGGGCAGGCGTCGTATTTTTGAGCCGCATTGCTGGGTCCTGTCCGTTGAGCGGCCATGGCATGAGCCTTCAAGCGCGAGGCGGGGGGAGCGCCCTCCCCCTGAGTCGCAAAGGCAGGCCTTGAGCGCCTACCCCCTCCAGCGGGGGCGGTCCCCCGCAACGCCCCCCGAGGGATCGGGCCGGCCTGCGGCGGCCGAAGGCGGAGGGAGGCGGCCTTGGGGCGACCCTTGTGGGGCAAAGGAGGATCGACCCATGTCCTTGAAACCCATCGTCCAGGCCCTGGGCGGCGATCTCTACGATCGCGGCCTTCGGGCGAATATTCCGGCGCCCGGCCATAGCGCCGCTGACCGTTCGGTCTCGCTGCTGCTGCGGGAAGGCCGGGTGATCGTCCACACCTTCGGCGATGGCGACTGGAAGGATGTGCTGGACTATCTGCGCGGCGAGGGTTTGGTCGATGCGCACAATGCGCCGACCAGCCTCTCGCAGGCGCGTCGCGCCCAAGCGTCCGGGCCCGCGACCGGACTGGAGCGCCGCCTGGCGGCGCTACGGATCTGGGAGGCTGGGCGGCCGCTCGCCGGCACCTTGTCAGCACGGCACTGCGCGCTGCGCGGGGTCAGCCGTCCCCTCCCCGGCCCCGACGTGCTGCGCCATGGCGGCGAGACGCCGGTGTCGGCCTATGCCGCGTCGCGCCATCATCGCCCGGCCCTGTTGGCGGCGATCACCGATGAGGCCGGGGCCTTCACGGCCGTTGAGGTCACCTACCTGGCGCCCAACGCCCGCCGGGCGATCGACCTGCGGCTCAGCCGCAAGACGGTCGGTCCCTCGCCGGCCCGGTGCGCGGTGCGCATCGATCCAGCCTCGCCGCAGATGCTGGTGGCCGAGGGCCTGTTCACCACCCTGTCGGCCAGCGCGCGCTTCGCCCTGCCGGCCTGGGCGCTGATGTCGACACGCAACCTGCGCCACTGGCGGCCGCCGGAAGGTGTGCGCGAGGTGCTCATCGCCGCCGATCGCGGGGCCGACGGCGAGGCCTCGGCCGAGCAGCTGCGCGCGGGCCTGGCCGCTGCCGGCTTGAAGGCGCGGGTCGCCCTGCCGCCGGAGGGCTTTGGGGACTGGAACGAGGCGGAGGCTGCGGGCCTGCTGGATCCGGTCCTGAGCTGAGCCGCCAAAGGAGGGAGGAAGGGATCGGGCGGGTGCGCCCAGGGGCAGGATGTCCCTCGCCCAGGCGCGAGGAGCTAGACCCCGATGACCGATCAAGTCCCCGCCTCCCCGGCCGCCATGAGCCGCATCCAGGTGCGCCTCGGCGACCTTGGCCTGGCCAAGGAGAACCTGCGCTTCCACGAACCGGCCGACGACGGCGTGCCGCAACTGGCCGACACCCTGCTGGCCGCAGGCGTGGTGATCCCGCCGATCGTGCGGCCTGGGCGCAAGGGCGAGGCGCCGTTCATGGCGCTCGACGGCCGTCGCCGGCGCTTTGGCCTGATCCTGCTGCGTGAGCGCGGCGACATCGGTGACGACTACCTGATCGACTGCCTGCTGGCCGAGACCCCGGCCCAACAGGCGGCCGCCATCGTGCTGCCCAACACCGAGCACGCGCCGGTCCACATCGCCGATGTGATCACCGCCATCGGCAAGCTGCGCAAAGCCAAGATGGACACCCAGGCGATCTCGACCGCGCTCGGCTACGCCGAGCTGGAGATCAAGCGACTGGAAGCCCTGGCCGCCGTCCACCCGACGGTCCTGAAGGCGCTGCGCCAAGGCCGGCTGACCCTGAAGCAGGTTCGGCTATTCGCCCGCCTGCCCGACAAGAAGCAGCAGGCCGAGATCGCCCAGACCGCGCTCGACGGCTACTTCCAGGACTATCAGCTGCGTGCTGTCGTCGAGCATGACCGGGCGACGGTCGAGGACGACCGCTTCACCCTGGTCGGGATGGACCGCTACCTGGCCGCCGGCGGCCGGGTGGCCTCCGACCTGTTCGGCGAATACCCCGACTACCTGCTCGATCCCGAGGTCCTGCAGGGCGCCTGGCGCGCGCGGGTGCAGCCGATCGTCGATCACCTGAAGGCTGAGGGCCTGGCGGTCTATGTCGCCCGGGAGGCGGGCTACGGCGCCCCGGACGGGTTCTTCCGCCTCGCCCATGTCTGGGAGCGTGACCTGGACGAGGCGCAGAAGACCGCGCTCGCCGATGCGCGCTACGCGGTGACCCAGCTGGAGAGCGCGCTGCAGGATCTCGATCCGTCGACGGACGAGGCCCCGGCTCAGTTGGCGCCCTTGGTCAGCGCCTATGGCGTGGCGGCCGGAGCGGTGCTGACCCGCAGCAGGATCGGCGCGGTGCTGCTCAGCCCGTCGGACGGCCATGGCCTGGCGGCGACCTTCTATTCGGTCCCGCTGCCGGTCGAGGACCTGCCGGAGGAGGAGGACGCCGATGACGACACGGCTTCGGTTGGCGGCCGGCCCGGCGTCGTCACGAACGACGTCGAGGTTCCCCGCGCAGATGTGGAGGTGGAGGGCGCCAGCCACGTGCTGCACGAGACCCGCACCGATGTGGCCACCCGCGGTCTGATCCGGGACCTTGCCGACGACCCCAGCGCCGCCCTGACCGTGCTGGTCGCTCAGCTCTTCAAGCAGCTGGCGCTGCAGTCCAGCGGAGGCTTGGACGGCTCGGCCGCGCAGATCGCCGCGACCCGCTACCAACGCGGCGCGATGGCGCCGATCGCGGGCCTGGACGGCGAGGTGCGGGGCCGCCTCGACGCCCGCCGCGACGCCTACCGGGCCTCGGGCCTGCGGCCGATCACCTGGGTCGAGACCCTGCCGCACGGGGAGAAGATGGCCCTGATGGCGGAGCTGACCGCGATCTCGCTCAACATGCGCGAGGCCCGCACCAGCTTGCTGCGCCATGGCGCCCGGGCCGAGGCGGCCGAGATCGCCGCCCTGTGCGGCGCGGACATCTCCGCGCACTGGACGCCGGACGAGGCCTATCTGGCGGTCCACTCGAAGGCCCAGTTGCTCGTCCTGCTCGAAGAGCTGGGGGTGGAGGACGACCGGGCCAAGACCCTGAAGAAGGACGCCTTGGTGAGCTTTGTCGCCGAGGCGGCGGCCGAACGGCAGTGGGCTCCTGCGGTGCTGTCCTGGGATCGCCCGGCGGCGCTTGGCGACGACGACGGCGAAGCGGACGGCGCGGCCGAACCCGACGATGCGGGTGATCGCGAGGCCCAAGACGAGGCTGAGCCTGAAGCGGTCGCCGACGCCATCGCGGCCTGATCCAGCGGAGCCCTCGTCTGACCGGCGGGGGCTCTTGCTGTGCCGGCCAAAGGGTCAAGGAAGGGAGGCGGACGGGCGAGCCCGTCGGGACTGGAGGGAGGCGCCCTCCGCCGTGGGTGAACGGATCCCCGTCATGAACGCAATGCTTCCCCTCTTCGCGACCGCTGGAGCGTCCGACCCCGCGTCGCACAAGGCGGCCAACATTCTGGCCGCCGCGCGCGCCCTAACCCCCCAGCTCAATCGATCCCGCGCGCTCGACCGGCGGCTGGTGGCGGGGGTCATGACCACCACCTTCGGCGGCTCGGACGCGGACGGCGCGTGGATCTGGCGCGACGCCTATGACGCGGTCGAGGCGGCTCTGGTGCTGCAGCTGCGCCGGCTGTCGCCGCAGATCAGCCGGCTGGAAGATGCGCCGGCCGAGATCTGCGCCCTGCTGGCCAATCTCACTGAGCTTGGCCTAACTCACACGCGGCGCAGTGAAGAGCAGGTCGCGCTCGACCAGTTCTCGACCCCGCCGCAGCTGGGCGCCCTGGCGGTGCTGGCCGCGCAAATCCGCCCCGGCGACCAGGTCCTTGAACCCTCCGCCGGCACCGGCCTGCTGGCCGTGTTGGCCGAAGCCTGTGGGGCCAACCTGACCCTCAACGAGATCGCCGATCAGCGCGGCGCGATCCTGGAGGGCCTCTTTCCGCTGGCCGCGCGCAGCGCCCATGACGCCCGGCATCTGAAGGACATCCTGCCGGGGTCCGGCAGCTTCCATGCCGTTGTCGCCAATCCGCCCTTCCAGGTGTTGGAGGAACACCTGCACGCGGCGCTGGACACCCTGGCCGAAGGCGGCCGGTTGTCGGCCATCGTGCCGACGCGGCTCTTCGAGGACGCCCCGGTCCTGCGCCGGCTGGCGGCGCGGGGACCGATTGTACTTCGGCTTGCCTTTCCGCCACGCGCCTACGCCAAGCATGGGACCTCGGTCGAGACGGGCCTCCTGGTTATTGACCGCGGCCAGGCGGGCGAACCATCGCCGGTGATCTCGGCGGAGACCTTGGCGGATGCTGCCCGGGCGGCGGGCGCTGTTGCGGCCCGGCCGAGTGCGCAACCGCGCCAGTTCCGGGCCGTCTCCAATGTCGCCATCCTCGCGCCGCGGGCGCGGGCCTTGGCGATCCCGTCGAACCGGCTGGCCTTTCTCGCGACCACGGCGCCCGTCGCCTATGAGACCCGGGCCTGGTCGGGCGAAGGCCACGATGTCGGCCTCTATCAGGCCTACCGGCTCGGTCGGATCGGCTTCGCCCAGAGCCGCCCTCACCCCTCCCCGCTCGTGGAATCCGGACCGATGGCGTCCGTGGCGCCGCCGGCCCCGACCTATCGGCCGGTCCTGCCGGGCAAGATCGTGGACGCGGGTCTAATCTCCGACGCCCAGCTCGAGACGGTGATCTACGCCGGCGAAGCCCACGCCAACCTGTTGCCGGGCCGCTGGCGGCTCGGCGAAGCGCCGCACCAGGTGCTGCTGGTCGGCGACGACACGCCCGACGCGGTTAGTTTCCGGCGGGGCTTTTTCCTCGGGGACGGCACCGGCTGCGGCAAGGGCCGTCAGATCGCCGGCGTCATCGCCGACAACCTCGCCCAGGGGCGAACCCGGGCAGTCTGGCTGTCGAAGAATGACGCCCTCCTGGAAGACGCGCGGCGCGACTGGGGCGCGATCGGCGGCGCGGCCAGTGATCTGACCCCGCAGTCGGCGTGGAAGCAGGCGGACGCCATCCGCCTCGATCGCGGCATCCTCTTCACCACCTACGCCACCTTGCGCCAACCGGCGCGGGGCGACCGGCCGTCTCGCCTCGATCAGATCGTGGCGTGGCTGGGCGCGGATTTCGACGGGGTGATCGTCTTCGACGAAGCCCACGCCATGGCCAACGCCGCCGGCGGGGCCAAGGGCGCGCGGGGACCGAAGAAGGCCTCGCAGCAGGGCATGGCGGGTCTCGCCTTGCAGAACCGCCTGCCCAACGCCCGCATCCTCTATGTCTCGGCGACGGGGGCGACGACCCCGGAGAACCTGGCCTACGCCGCCCGCCTGGGCTTGTGGGGCGGGCCAGATGCACCGTTCCCGACGCGCGAGGCCTTCATGGACGCCGTCGAGACCGGCGGCGTCGCGGTCATGGAGCTGATCGCCCGGGAACTGAAGGCCATGGGGCTCTACATCGCCCGCTCCCTGTCGTTCGACGGCGTGGAGTATGACGCCCTGCGCCATCCGCTCAGCGCCGAGGACATCGGCATCTGGGACGCCTGGGCCGACGCCTACCAGCTGATCCACCACAATCTGCGCGCCGCCCTGGAGGCGGTCGGGGTCACCGACGAGGGCAAGGCCAAGAGCGGCCAGGCGGCTTCGGCGGTGATGTCTGCTTTCGAGGGCTCCAAGCTGCGCTTCTTTGGTCATCTGCTGGCGGGCCTGAAAGCCCCCTCCCTCGTGGCGTCTATCCGCCAGGACCTGGCGGCCGGCCGCTCGGCCATCGTCCAGGTGGTCTCGACCAATGAGGCGGTGATGGAGCGACGCCTCGCCGAGATCCCGCCGGAGGAATGGAACAACCTCGCCGTCGATCTGACGCCCAAGGATCAGGTGCTCGATTACCTGATGGGCGCCTTCCCGATCATGGCGATGGACGCGGTCGAGGACGACGACGGCAATGTCACCATGGTCCCGGTGATGGTCGACGGCGCGCCCGTCGTCAGCCAGGCGGCCCTGCGCCTGCGCGACGAGCTGGTCACCCACCTGGCCTGCCTGCCGGCCGTGCCTGGCGTGCTGGATGCGGTGCTCGAGGCGCTCGGGACCGAACAGGTCGCCGAGATCACCGGGCGCAGCCGCCGGGTGATCCGCCGTGACGGCCGCCGCGTGGTCGAGCGGCGCAGCGCCTCGGCCGCCAAGGCCGAGACCGACGCCTTCATGAGCGGCAAGAAGCGCGTCTTGGTGTTCTCCGACGCCGGCGGGACGGGGCGCAGCTATCACGCTGATCTGGGCGTGCCGAACCAGCAGCGGCGCGTCCACTATCTGGTCGAGCCGGGTTGGCGGGCCGATGCGGCCATCCAGGGCCTGGGGCGCTCGCATCGCACTAACCAGGCTGTCGCGCCGCTGTTTCGGCCGGTGACCACGGACATCCACGGCGAGAAGCGCTTCCTGTCGACCATCGCCCGGCGCCTCGACAGCCTGGGCGCCCTGACCCGCGGCGAGCGGCGGACGGCCGGCAATGGGCTCTTCCGCGCCGAGGACAACCTGGAGAGCCCTTGGGCGCACCGTGCGCTGCAGGCCTTCTACATCGCGCTGCACTTCGGCAACGTCGAGGCGATGGACCGGGAGACCTTCGAGGCCAAGACCGGCCTGCGGCTGCTCGATGGTGATGGCGAGCTGCGATCGACCGACGACATGCCTGCGATGAACACCTTCCTCAATCGGCTTCTGGCCTTGCGGATCGCCGACCAGAACAGCCTGTTTGCGGCGTTCGACGAGATCCTGGCCAGCATCCTGGAGCGGGCGGCGGCGTCCGGCGCCTTGGACCGGGGCATGGAGGACGTCGTGGCCGACGACCTCTTGGTGCTGGACGAGGAGGTCATCCGCACCGACGCGGTGACGGGGGCCGAGACCCGGCTGCTTCGGGTCCAGGTGCGCACCGCCCGAGCCCTGATGAGCGCCGAGGCGGCTTTGGCGGACGCCAACCCGGACGCACGGGTGTTCGCGGTGAACAGCAAGTCTGGCCGCGCCGCCCTGGTCATCCAGGGGCTCACGACCACCAATGACGATGACCGCCTGGTCCCGGCGGTGCGTCTGATCCGGCCGGAGAAGCGCAGCGTCGCGCCGCTGAAGGCCTATGAGGAGTCGGCTTGGGAAGCGGGGGATGAGGCGGCCTGGCGCGCGGCCTGGGACGCCGAGCTGGCGGCGGCCGATCCGTGGGTGACCCGCGAACTCGTGCTAGTCACCGGCCTGTTGCTGCCGATCTGGAGCAACCTGCCCGACAAGCGCACGTCCGTGCGCCGGCTCAAGGCGCCGGACGGGCGCCGTTGGCTGGGCCGCTTGCTCGATCCCGCGCAGGTCACCCCGCTGAAGATCGCCTTGGGCCTGACCGATACCGCCAGCGCGGTCGGCGACGGCGCCTCGGCCGCCCGCCTGGTGTTAAGCGAGGGCGCCTCCGTCGCCTTGAGCGGCGGCCTTTGGTTGCGCCGGGCCAAGGTGATGGATCGCCAGCGGCTGGAGATCGTCGGCGCGGCGGCGGAGCGGTCCAGCTTCGTGGCGCTGGGCTGCTTCGTCGAGATCATCGCCTACACTCCGCGCGTCTTCGTGCCGACCGATCGGCCAGACGTGCTAAGCGCCATCCTCGAGCGCTGGCCGGCGCAGACCATCCTGCCGGCCGCGGCCTGACGGATCGGAGCCGCTGATCGGGAGCCGCCGGTGATGAGCCGGCGGCTCCTTTTGCGTCGGCGGCCTGGCCGGCAAAGGGTTGGAGGAAGGGACGGAGCGGGCAAGCGCTCCGGGATTGGCTCGGGGCCGGACCGGAGGCTCCCATGTCGAACCCGCTCGACGACCTGATCCAAGACCTCATCGCCCGCATCGAGGCGGGCGTTCCGCCGTGGCGTCAGGCCTGGACGGCCAGCGCCGATCCGAGAATGCCCTTGCGAGCGAACGGCGAGCCGTTCAGCGGCAGCAATGCCTGGCTGCTGGCGTTTGCCGGCGCGTTGCGCGGCTATCGCTCACCCTACTGGTTCACTTTCCGCCAGGCCCTGGCCATCGCGGCGCCGGTCGCCAAGGGCGAGAAGGCCTCGCCGGCGATCCTCTACAAGACCCGCCTGGTCGGCGCGCCTTCCGAGAGGGCGGAGGTCGGCGCGGCGGAAGACACCGGCGACCCGCGCGTTCTGCGCTATCTGAAGACCTACAGCGTCTTCAACGCCGAGCAGCTGACCGACTGCCCGCGCGCCTTCCTCGACATCGTCGACCCCGACCCCGCCGCCCGCGGGGCGGCGCGCAACGCCGTGCTGGATGCAATACCGGCCCGGGTCGAGTTCGGGGGCGGCACGCCCTGCTATGTGCCGGCGCTGGACTTGATCCGGCTCCCGCGCCCGGAAGCCTTCGACACGCCCGACGATTTCCTGGCGACCAAGGCGCACGAGCAGCTGCATTGGTCGGGCGCGGCGCACCGTCTGGACCGCGCTTTCGGCAAGCGGTTCGGGGACGAAGCTTACGCCTTCGAGGAGCTGGTCGCCGAGATCGGCGCGGCGGCGCTTGGCTTGCGCATCGGCCTCGCGCCGCAACTGCTCGACAGCCACGCCGCCTATCTTGGCCATTGGGCGAAAATCCTGCGGCACAGGCCCTCGGCCTTGCTGGAAGCCTCCGGTCACGCGCAGCGCGCCGTCGACTACCTGCTCGCGTTCAGCGCCCAGGACGCGGTCGATCTGGCCGCCTGACGCCGGCCTTCCCCCAACATCTTTGCAAGGAGGCCGCCATGGGCTGGCTCTACATGCGCTCGCTCGCGGGGCACGCGACCCCAAAAGCCTATCTCGATGCGCAATTCACCTACGACCGCGACACCGGCAACTCTCGCGTCTTGGCCTCAAGCCTGGTCGGTCGGCGCACCTACTATGCCGCCGTCGAATGGATCACCGCCGGATCGGGCGAGCGGGAAGTCTGGGGCTTGGTCTGCCTGGTGCGCTACAACCCGCGCGACCGGGAGGGCTTGGTGTTCGGCTACAAGGACATGTCCGAGTCCATGGGGCCGTGCGAGTCCGAGTGTCCGGCGCGGATCCTCGATCTGCTCACCGCGACCGACAACACCTACGCCCTGGCCTGGCGGTCGCGGTGCCGCGCCCGGCTGTCGGAACGGTCGGCTCGCGCCGCCAAGCCGACGCCCAAACCCGGCGATGTCGTGGTCCTGGCCGAGCCGATTCTGTTTCGAGACGGGCGGACGTTTTCCCGCTTCGAGGCTGTCGCCTGGCCTGGGCGGGCGCGCAGCGGCCTCGTCTATCGCAGCGAGCTCGGCGGCCTCTATCGCATCCCCAAGCTGAAGGATCGCGTCTACCGCATCGAGGGGACGCAGGGGCCGCGAACCCGGGACTGAGCCTGTTGGGCGGACTGAGCGGGGGCGGGCGGTGGCGTTGGGAAGCCAAGGCGGCCAGGGGTCCTGTCGGCGGTCTTGGCGTCCTTGAGTCCTCTGGCTCTTGAGACCTCGCCACCGTCCGGCGCCGCCCACAAGGGACGCTCCGCTCAAAGCCCTTGTGGGCGTCCCCAGCCGTCGGCGCGGGGCGGTCGTCGAGCCGACGGGCTCAAAACCCCACTCCGACAAGGACCCCCATCATGCCCTCTCCTGCCTCCTCACCCCTCACCGGCCATCTGACCCACTTCGAAGCCCAGGCTCTCCTTCTCGACGATCCCCGGCCGCACCCTCACGAAGACGCCTTGATCCAGCTTGGCCATGCGGTGTTGACCGAGACCCTCGACGTCTTCGGCGACACCGCTCTGGAGGACTTCCAGACCATCATCTGCGAGACCCTGATCGGGGCGTTCCATTCCGCCGCCCAGCGCATCGAACGCGATGCGGACCGGGCCAGGGATGAACTCAACCGCCTGAGTCGGGACTTCGACGGCTCGGAGATCGCGGACACCGAGATGCAGGACGCCACCCGCAAGGCTCGCGCTGCCGATGTCGCCTGCCTGGCCCTGGAGTTCGTGCGGGACGCGGCCGCCGCCAGCTACACCACGGCGACCGGGGAGGTCTGGTCCCCCTGGAAGGGTCATGTTAAAGCCTCGCGTCTGACCGCCGCCCAGATCGATGCGCGCGACGCCCTGCGGACCGCCAAGGCTCGCAAGCACGCCGCGACTGATCCTGGCGCCACCATCGTCGCGTTCCGCGCTGCGCCGCAAGCCGACACCGAGGACGACGCCCATCGCATCTTCGACGCCCTGAACTGGGCGCAAGCGCAGTGGCCGGACATGGCTCTGGCGACCACGGGCGCCAAGGGTGGCGAGAAGATCGCCATCAAGTGGGCCAAGCAGAAGGCCGTCACCCTGGTGCTGGCCAAGGCCGATTTCGACAAGAACGGTCGGGCGGCTCCCTTCCGCGCCAATGATGAGCTGATCGCGCTGGAGCCGGTCTGCGTCCTGACCCTGGCCAACACCCTCAACGGGACGCGAGCGGCGTCCCTGCAGCCGTTTGGACCCGCGCTCAACCTCGGCCAGAAGGCGGCCGAGAAGGGGATCCGTCACCTGCCGGTGAAGGTGCGCGGCTGACATCCCTGGGCGTGACGGCGCGCGCCGTCACGCCCTTTTATCTGTTGGCGTTCTGTGGACAGGCGCATCGCCCCCTTGTTAGGGGGCAAATGTTCTCTTTATGTTCTCACCCTCGCCGCCTGCCCCCTGTCGGCAGGTTTCCGAGGTCTCCATGCGTCCTGTTGTTGTCGGTCTTCCCCTACCCCTCCCTCTCGTGGGCTTTCGAATTTGCTGCGGTTTCCCGAGCCCCGCAGACGACTGGATTGAAGACGCCATTGATGTCAGTCGCCTGGTGGTCACGAACCCGGCGGCCACCTTCCTGTGGCGCGCCTCCGGGGATTGCATGACGCCGACCATCCTCGACGGCGACTACCTGGTCTGCGACCGGTCCCTGGCGCCGGTCTCCGGCGATGTGGTGGTCGCCGTTGTCGACGGCGAGCCGACGGTCAAACGTCTGACCTATGTCGCTGGCCACCCGGCGCTCAGCCATGACAATCCCCGCGCCCTGCCCTTCGCGCCCGATGCGGCCAGCGAGATCAGCATCTGGGGCGTGGTCGCTTGGTCACTTCGCGCGCATCGGCCCACCCGATGAGGCCGCTGATCGCGCTGAGCGACGGCAACTGCTTCTACGTCTCGTGCGAGCGGGTGTTCGATCCGCGCCTGGAGGGTCGGCCGACCGTGGTGCTGTCGTCCAATGACGGCAACATCATCGCCCGCAGCCCCGAGGCCAAAGCCATCGGCCTGAAGATGGGCGATCCCTATTTCAAGGTCCGCGAGCTTTGCGCCCGCGAGCGGGTCGTCGCCCTGTCCTCCAACTATGTGCTCTATGGCGACATGAGCCGGCGGGTGAACGCCGTTTATGAGCGCTTCGCGCCCGACGTCGTCATCTACAGCATCGACGAGAGCTTTCTGGACTTCAGCGGCCTTGCCGATCCCGTCGGACATGCGCGCACCTTGCGCGCGACCGTGCGTCAGTGGACCGGGATTCCTACTTGCGTCGGTCTCGGGCCGACCAAGACCCTGGCCAAGGTCGCCAACCACCTGGCCAAACGCACCCCATCGCTGGAGGGCGTTTGTGACCTCAGCGATTCCGATGTGCGCGCCGCGGCCTTGGACAATCTGCCGGTCGGCGATGTCTGGGGCGTGGGCCCCGCCTATGCGGCGCGGCTGACGGGCATGGGCGTAACCACGGCGGGCCAGCTGCGGGACCTTGATCCCCGGCAGGCCGGCGCCGTGCTCAGCATTGTCGGCGAGCGTCTGGTGCTGGAGCTGCGCGCCCAGTCCTGCCTCGCCTGGGAGGAGGTCCCGGCCGGCCGAAAGGGATGCGCGGTGACGCGCAGCTTCGGCCAGCCGATCACCGCGCTGGACGACCTTTTGCAGGCGGTCGCCAGTTTCGCCAGCCGGGTCGGTGAGAAGCTTCGGCGCAACGGCGTGCTTGCCCCGCGCCTGTCGGTGTTCATGCACACCAATCCTTTCGGCGCTGGGCCGCACCACAGCGCCAGCGGCGCGGTGACCTTCTTGGAGGCCACGGCCGACAGCACCGAGCTCGTCGCCGGCGCCCGGCAGGCGGCGCGCCAGGCCTGGCGGGAGGGGTATCGCTACAGCAAGGCGGGCGTCATCTGTGAGGGCCTGGTCCCCGCTGGCCAGGTGCAGGCGAGCCTGTTGGGACCCAGGGATCCTGGGCGGTCGGAGCGGCTGATGGCGGCGCTGGATGCCGCAAACCGACGCTTCGGGCGCGGCAGCGTGGTCATCGGGGCGACGACAGGGCTCACGCGATGGACGCAGAAGGCCGAGTGGCGAACGCCGCGCTACACCACGCGCCTGGACGAGGTGCCGGTCGCCCGGGCCTAGACGGACCGAGACGGGATGCCGGCGGACCCCGAGGGGGTGTGATCTCCTGACGCCAGCGCAACATCGAATGTCGTCTCCCAGATGGGCGCTGCCGAAGCGGGCTCGTCCGCGATCCAGTTCACGACACTAGGCCGGGCCGGTCAGGGGCCAAGGCGACCTCGCCAAGGCGAGGCGGGGTCGACGGACCCTCACGGCCTTCGCTGCGCTGCAGGCCGGTTTCCGTCGGCCCCGACCCTGTCCCCTGCCCTATTCCCCGCCCTTCCCGGTCGCGAGATCGCGGGAACGAGCCCGCTGATCCGGCAGCGAGCGGGAGACGACAATGACGACGATGGCGATGGCGCAAGCGGTGTTCCAACACGCCCACGACTTCTACGACACCGGCAGCTGGTACCTGGTCGCCGAATGCTGGGACGTCCTGGCGATCGCCGAGGAGCTGGACCGTCAGGAAGAGCGTAGCGCCACCCCGTTCGAACTGGAGGCCGCGGCCATCGCCCACTTCCATACCTTGCTGCACGACAACCGCAGAACCCGCCACTGACCAAGGGCGCGGCGCCCTCGAGGCGCCGCGCCTCGGACCCCGCAGAACAGGCGCCGAACAGACTCCAAGCCCTGGAGGTGGGCGGTCCTAGACCCACCATCCCTTGGGGTTGGTGATTCGTTCCGATTCACGGCCAGGGCGCCTCTAGGGCGTAGCAATCAGGGTGACGTTGAGGGCCTTAAGCGCATCGACGAAGCCGGCGAGATGGGTGAGTTCGACCACCGGCGAAGCGGTGAGCGGGCCAGGCAGGGCGCGGTCGTAGACACAGATGCAGGTGCGACCGGTCAGGCGGGAGCTGTAGACCAAGCCATCGGCGTCGGTTTGGTCGTAGACCGCCTGGCTGAGTTTGCGCCCCTGCCCTTGCGCCTTTCCGCGGGCGGCTTCGGTTGACACGCCCAGCCGCACCAAGCCTGTCGTGCGCAGATCGATCAGCGTGAGGGGCGCGGAGGTGGTGACCTCGGTCGCGCCCCAGGTCGCGGCCTCGACATCCAGGAGTTTGCGGGTCGCCTTGCCCTGAAAACGGTCGCGGACAAGGGTCTCCGCCACGCTCGTGGTTAGATCCTCGCCTAGGTAGATCACCTTGAAGGCCTTGGTCGGACTGGCGAAGCGCGTCACGCCAAACCCCGCCCCCAGCGGCGTGGCCGCATGGGCCATCGGCGTGACGCGCACATAGGCCTTCGGCGTGATTTCGACGGCGAGGTCGGCCAGGATGTCGGGATCGAGCCTCACGCGCCGGCGAAGTTTGACCGGGCGACCTCAACGACCCTGTCGGTCGCCCCGGCCTTCAGGCGCGCCAAGGGGGTGGCGCCGCCGAGTTCGGGATTGGGTTCGCGCAGCCAAAGCCACGCAATGCGCGGCTCGCCAGCCGCTTCGACGACCGAGCCGAGGCCCGAGACGGGGCGGCCATCGACGAACTGCTCGGTCGGGAAGGCGTGTTTGCGCACGCCCACGAGCAGGCCGATCACCAAGCCCTGCTTCTGCCAATTATGCAGGGTGGAGCGGGCGACGCCAAAGTCGCGCTCAAGCTCGGTCGGTCCCGCAAGCGGACCTGCCCAATCCTCGACCTTGGTCGGCGTCGCATAGCTCGCGATCCGGGCCTTGCCCTCTTGGGCCGACAACACCTGACCCAGGCCCGCGCCTTGGCTGACTTCGGCCGGTCCCTTGGCGATCAGCTTCAGGCCTTGCGGCGCGGCCTCCGGTTCGGCGGCGATTTCGGCGATGAATTTCTTGAACTGAGCCTTGCGGGCGATCAGCCGCTTGCGGGCGGACGGCGACAGTTTTATCGCCGTGGCGCTGAACTCGGCGACCAGCTTGACGACTTCGCTCAGCTCGCCCCTGCTGGACTTTGGATTGCGCTCGACAAACATGCCGATCAAGTCTGCGGCTGCGGGGCTGGCCATCTTCGCAGAGCCTCGGGACGTCGAGCGGCGGGCGTTCGCGGCGGTCATGGGACGATCCTCGATCATGACGTTATAGATAATCCCAAACGTCCCATTTGTCCAATTTGCGCCATGTGCCTGTAGCGCATCGCCTATGTGCCGATCAAATCCGAATTTCCGCGCCCGTCGCTCCGCTTGGCGGACGGCACATCACCCTTGCCCCGCGTGGACCGCCGACCGCGAGCTGCAGCACCTGACCTTGGGGGATGTCGAACGGGGATCGGTCCGGGACGGCCTTCCGCCCCCGGGTTCGCCGGCTTCCTGGCCGTGACGGGCCGTGGTCCAGACTCGTCGCCTTCCTAGGGTATTGGTCCGAGCCGTCCTTGGCAGCGGGAATGACGCCATGGGGCGACCTCATTAAGCCCATGGTTTGAAATCTGTCCGGCGCATGAAGCCTGTTCACCGTTGAGGCCGGTCACCAATACCCCGAGCAAACGCCCAGCGGGCTGCGGTCCCCCGCGATCAACCCCACGAACCTAGGCCGGGCGGTTCCGGGTCAAAGCCGACCTCGCGCGCGAGGCGCGGGGTTGTGGACCCTCCGGCCTTCCGCCGCTGCGCTCTGTGCAGGCCGGTTTCCACACCCCGCGGGCTTTGGCCCGGCCCCTTCGCCCGGCCGAGCAGGTCGTGTGATCGCGGCAGGGACCGTGAGCCGCTGGGGTTCTTCCCGGTGGTCGATTGGAGAAACGTGATGCTCAATAAGGTTCAACTCATCGGCTTCACCGGCGCCGACGCTGAAATCCGCACCGTCTCGGGCGGCAAGAAGGTCGCCACCCTGCGGGTCGCCACCAACCGCTACACCAAGAAGGACGGCGATCGGAAAGACTACACCACCTGGCACCAGGTGGAGATCTGGAACCAAGGCGCCGTCGGCTGGCTGGAAGGCCGTCACCTTCCCAAGGGCTCCAAGGTGTTCGTCGAAGGCGAGATCCGCCATGACCGCTACACCGACCAAAGCGGCCAGGAGCGCTTCTTCTCCAAGGTGGTGGTCGCTACGCCGCAGCACGAGCTGAAGTCCCTCGATCGGCAGGCGGCGGCCGACGAGGACTAGCCTTCGGAGGGGCCCGTCCGGTCTCCGGGCGGGCCCGCAAAGCCTGCAAAGGCAGGGCGCTTTGGGGTGGATCCAGGTGAAGTTGCCCATGGGCAACTTTTCGGTCCAGGGCCGCCCTGGCGCGCTCTCCCCTACCCTTCCCTCTCACAAATGAGCATGGTGGCGCCCAAGATGTCCAAGCGCGCGATTCGACAACAGGAGTTCGATCTCTTCATCCCTCGGATGAGCAGCCTGCCGCTGAAAGACCAGCGGGAGGTGATGGAGCGGCCGTTCTTTTCGTTGAGCAAACGCAAGCGCTTGAAGCCCATCGAATACACCAGCCCCGATGGTGAGGTCTGGGTGCATGTCAGCGCCAATCCGGCATTTGGCATCGCCACTATCTGGGACGCCGACATCCTCATCTGGGCGACCTCGCGGATCAACCAAATGCGCGAGCAGGGCGTCAACGACCTACCCCGCACCCTGCACACCACCAGCTACGACCTCTTGAAGGCGATCAAGCGCGACACCGGGGGCAAGGGCTACAAGGAGCTGCAGGCGGCGCTGCAGCGTCTCGAAGCCACCACGATACAGACCTCGATCCGCGGCTCGAAGCGCAACACCAAGGCGCAGTTCGGCTGGCTCGACGAGTGGGTGCTGGAATCAGATCCTGTGACCGGCGCGCCCAAGGGGCTCAGCCTGACCCTTTCCAACTGGGTCTATGAGGGCGTGATCAAGGATCGCTCCTTGCTGACCCTGCATCCGGACTATTTCGCCCTGGCCGGCGGGGTCGAGCGAGCCATCTATCGCATCGCCCGCAAACACGCCGGCGACCAACCCGGCGGCTGGACCTGTCGGGTGAGCGTGTTGCACGACAAGACTGGTAGCGAGAGTCCGCTCAAGCAGTTCAACTACCTGCTCAAGCGGATCGTCGCCGCCAACGATCTGCCGGAATACGATCTCAGCTTCGTCAACACGGCCGACAACTCGCAGGCCATCCATTTCGTGCGGCGGGACGCCGCCGAGCGCGCCGCCATCAAGGCCGATCTTGAGCGACTCGCCGCCGATTCGGTCCGTCGTGAGCGCGAGGACGCCCGGGCCTTGCAGGTCGACGCGATGTTTGAGAAGCGCAGGGTTCCCCCGTCGGGGGATCGGTGACCTTTTCCACGGGGGATTGATGACCGCTTTACCGGGGGATCAGTGACCCCGCTCTCGGGGTTTCGGTGACCGACCGATTTCGAAACCCCTTGTGAGGACAAGCTTTTTCAGCGCTCTCGCGGCGCCTAACTCTGTCTAACCTTATCCCTAAGATATCTTCTAACGGGGTGCAGCGGACAGGCTGGCTTGCCGTCGCCTTGAACCAAGAGGGTTCAGGCTCGGCGCGCTGTTAATACTTTCTTCATTGTATCTGACCGAAAACTTGGCAAAATCCTCACGCAGTGATCGAATTTTGCAAAGGAGACGGGACGTGGCGTTACAAGCCCCCGGTGAGAGCACCGTTTCTGGGCCGGTGCTAATGGCCGCTATGTCGACGCTCAGCGATCGCGCGCACGACGTGATCACGAGACTTCGCGCAACGGTCTTCGCACCGGGCGAGCACAAGGTTGTCGACCTGCGCTTTTCCATTACGAAGGCGGCCGAGATGGTGGGCCGGACCTCCGAGGCGATCCGCCAGGCGGAAGCCGATGGTCGCCTTCCCGCGCCACGCCTCACTGGCGCCGGGCGTCGAGAGGGTTACAGCCTCGCCGAGGTCAATCACATGCGCGACGTGTTTGGCACCCGGCCCCATCGTGGCCCGAATGACCCGCCGATCGTTATGGCCGTACAGAACTTCAAGGGCGGCGTTGGCAAGAGCACCCTCACTTGCCACGTGGCGCAATTCCTGGCGCTGAAAGGCTATCGCGTCGCGGTGATCGACTGCGATAGCCAAGCCAGCACCACGACCATCTTCGGATTCAATCCCGACATCGACATCGACGATGAAGAGACACTTTTGCCCTTCTTCCGTCATGGTGGCGAACCAGACCTGAAGTATGCCCTGAGGCCTACCGCCTGGAATGGCATTGATCTGGTGCCGGCCAACCTTGGTCTCTACCAAGCTGAATACGAGGCTGCGGCAAGGCTTCGTGGCAATCCTGACGCGCTCGACCGATTGCGGCGCGGGGTAGAGAGTATGGCTAGCGAGTATGACGTGGTGCTACTCGATCCGCCCCCTGCGCTAGGTATGCTCTCGTTGGCGGTATTACGCGCCGCCAACGCCTTGCTGATCCCAACGCCGCCCTCGACGGTCGACTTCGCCTCGACCGCGCACTTTCTGCGGATGATCGTTGAGACCTTGGAGGTGATGCAAAACCACCTTGGTGAGCGCGGCTTCCATTTCCTGCGCGTGGTCGCGACCAAGGTCGACGAGGGCAAGAGCGCCCACACGCAGATCCGAGACATGATGGAAGCGGTGTTCGGCGCCGACATGCTGACAGCCTCGCTGCTCGACTCGGCCGAGATCGACAACGCCAACGTCCAGCTGCGTACGGTTTATGAACTGAGCGGCCCGGCGACCAAGACCTACGAGCGCTGTCGCAACAATCTCGATCGCCTGAATGGCGAGATCGAACTGCTTATTCGCAAAGCTTGGCCCAGCCATCGGCCAGAGCTTCGCCGGCTTGGACTCGGGTAGGGGAGGGCGGTCATGGCATCCACAACAGGCAAGAACCGCTCGATCCTCGCGGGGTTGGTGGCTCCGGTCACTGAAACCCCGACCGTTGAGCGCGGTGCGCCCGCAACAGAGCGTTTGAGCACCCGCCTGACCGGCCTGGCGCGGGTGACGTCCGGGGACGTCAAGGAAAAGACCCTCAAGCTCGTCGATCCGGCCCGTTGCCGGATGTGGAGCCGTCATAATCGCCGCTACGATTTGCTCAACGAGACCTCCTGCGCCGATCTGCTGGAGAGCTTGCGCTCCCAGGGCGAGCAGGAGTTTCCCGCGATCGTGCGGCGGGTCGAGGACGACCCGGCCTTCGACTACGAGGTCATCAGTGGCGCGCGCCGGCATTGGTCGGTCAGTTACCTGCGCAATGTCGAGCATCGCGAGATCCGCTACCTGATCGAGGAGCGTGAACTCACCGACGAGCAGGCTTTCCGCCTGGCCGACGTCGAGAACCGCGCCCGCCAGGACATCAGCGACTACGAGCGCGCCCTCGACTACCGCCATGCGGTCGAGACCTTCTATGGCGGTGTCGCCCAGCGCATGGCCGAACGGCTGGAAGTGCCCAAGGCGTGGCTTTCGCGCTTCCTGGACCTCGGCAAGCTGCCGACCGACGTCGTGGAAGCTTTCGGTGATCCGCGCCACCTGAAGGAGCGCCATGCCCGGACGCTGAAACCCCTGCTGGCTGACGACGCTTCGCGTCCCAAGGTGATGGCGGAAGCCAAGCGTCTGGCCGGCGTGCAGGCGGCGGCCGTGGCGAGCGGGAAGGGGCTGCTTGACCCCGCCAAGGTCGTGACCCTGCTCGTCAAGGCGTCCGCAGCGCCGGCGTCCGCCAAAAAGCCGGCCGGTAAGGGCGTCATGAACGTGACGAACGAGGCCGGCGCGACCCTTTTCACCCTGGCGCGCAAGGGGGCCAAGCGGGTCGTGCTCGAACTGTCGCTGGACGCCGAGGCGAGCAACGCGGACTTCCAGGCCGCCTTCGCCCGCGAGCTCGATCGGGTCCGTCCGAAGGCCTAGTTGCCCATGGGCAACTTCCTGTCTTCCACCCTCACGGGCCTCGCCTCCTAGCGAGATCCCCGACAAGTTGCCCATGGGCAACTCGCCTCGTTTGTCGGGGTATCAGTGACTGGCTAGCGCCCGTTAAGCCCACAATCGCCGGGCATGAGCCACACCGTGGCCGCAAGCCCTGCCGAGCCTTCGGCTCGTTTTGGCTGCGCCGGTCCCACCCAATGTTTCTGTCCACCCTAGCCCCGCGCTGGAAGCCCTTAGCTTGCGTCCTGGGCGGCGGGGCTGCGCTCATCAGCACACTTTCGATGGCCACGGCCGGGGGCGCTCGTCCGCTGCTCTTGTGGAACCGAACGGCCAGTGAGCCGGAGGGTCTTTATGCGCGGCGGGAGGAGCCGGTGACGGTCGGCGCGCTGGTCGCATTTCCCGCGCCTGCGGCCGCTTTTCCCTATGCTGACGGCCATATGGGCTACCTGCGCCGGGTGCCAGTTCTGAAGTCCGTCGCCGCCGTTGCCGGCGACCAGGTCTGCACCGGTGACGACCGGCTGGTGATCAACGGAGAGGTGCGAGCTCCGATCCTGAAAACCGATCGCCGAGGCGTGGCTCTGCCGCGCTGGAACGGATGCCGCCGGCTTTGCGACGGCGAGGTGTTCGTCTTCTCTGACCGCATCCCCAATAGCTTCGACAGCCGCTATTTCGGGCCGGTCAACCAGGCCGAGATCGTTGGCGTGTTCCGGCCCTTGGCGCTGTCGCGCCCTCAGCCTGGAGACCGGTGATGGACCCGGCGGCCCTAGCGGGTTTGTGCTTGCTGCTCGCGCGCGGACAGAGCGCCCAACCCTTGCCCGCGGGCGTCAATTGCCCGCCGCCCGCGCCCGCCTCGGCGGCTATGGCGCTGCCGTTGACACGGAGCGGTCTGGCTCCCCTCGTGGCCGGTCCGGACGCGCGCGAAGCGATCACCCGGGTCGCCTTCGCCGAGGCCGGAAATCAGGGCGACAGCGGCTTGGCCGCCGTCGTCTATACGATCCTCAACCGGGTCCAGGATGGTCGATGGGGTGCGTCGGTCGAGACCGTCGTCAATGCGCGCGGCCAGTTCGAGCCGGTCATGAGCGCTGGCGGCGACTGGCGTCGCCTTCCGGTCTCTACGGTGGTCCAACGGGCGCGGGTCGAGACCATCCTGAACCTGGCGCTCGAAGGCCGGTTGCCCGACCTGACGAACGGGGCGCGGTTCTTCCAGAACCCGCAAATCGTGGCTGATCGCGCCAGCCGGGGAGAGGTCTCCGAGGGCCTGGTCAACTTTGGTGGCACGGGGCCGTCGGCGGTCATCGGCGCCCACAGTTTCTATGTCGAGGCGCGATCTGGAGCGGGGAGGGGATCTCGCTCTGTCACACCCGCTTCTCCCTCTCGTAGCCCCTCGTCTTCCGCCGCCTGGTCGGCGGCCGGCGGGGCGATCTTTGTCGGCGAGAACCGTATTGAGGCGATGGCCGATACGCCGATGGCGCCGGGGTCTTCCGGGGCAGGGCAGGGGCCGGTTCGCCTGACCCAGGTTATCGATCCTGGCCGAGCGATCTTCGTGGTTGGCCCCGGCTTGGCGGTTGGATCAGATCAATGATCAGGCCGCCCGCCACGCTTGGTCGAGGTCCGCGTAGTCGGGGTCGAGATCGCTTGGCGTCAGGGGTTCAGCGCTTTCCTGAGCGAGCGCGGTCTCGGCCATTAGATCGAAATCGGGGAGCCGCTCGCCGGCAGCTTGAAGGGCGCTTTCAGCGTCCTCATCCAGGTCGCCGCCCGGGCGCAAGGGCAGGGGCACATCCCCTAAGAGTTCGCGCACCGTCAGGCGGTCGCGGACGCGCTCGACACGGCGATCAAGGATGTCGACCAGGCGGGCCAGCAGCTCATCGTCTCCGGCAAAGTGGGCGTCCCCGGCTTCGGCCAACAGGGCGCCGCCGATGATGATTTTGCCGCGCGTTTCGCGCCTGCGCTTGTTGATCGACCACAGGGCTTCGAGCCGCTCGACGCGGGCTTTCAGGACGTGGAAGCGCTTGGCGTCGTCGTCGATATCTTCGAGCGGGGTGACGTGCCGCTGCTTGTGGACCCCGTCCTGGCCAGCCTCTCGCAGCGCCGTCTCCAGCTCCGCCAAACGCTCGACGAGAGCGGCTTGCTCATCGGTCCGTTTAGCCCGTTCGCGGTCGCTTGATCGGGCCGCCCAGAGCTCGCGTTTGCGCGCTAACTGGGCGGGCGAGCGGGGCTTGTACTTGGACGGACGGGCGTTCCGCCGGCGCTTATCGACCTTGGCCATGACGCGGCCTTTCGTTAGAGAAAAAGCACGAAACGGCGTAATAGTGCCAGTAAAGTGCAAAATGGTCTATGCCGTGGTTTCTCGCATTTCGTCACAAGGGCGCAGTTACGGGTTGGATGTGCTGCTCCCACCAACACTGCGGTCAGGCCTCGCCCGACACCCTCAAGGCCCTTCCTCGCGTCGATCGATGCGAAGCCTTGAGCCAAGGGCGCAGCCCTTAGCGATCCCGGCAGGGGCCATGGCGTCGACGCCGAAGGAGTGCGCATGGCGCAGTACCGACTAGAGGTCCAAACCATCCAGAGATCGGCCGGTCGCTCGGCCGTCGCCGCGGCGGCCTACCGCTCCGGCGACCGGCTCATCGACGAGCGCTTGGCGATGGAGTTCGACTTCGGCGCGAAGGGCGACATCGAGTACGCGGCGATCATGGCGCCGCCCGATGCGCCAGCGGCGTTCGGTGATCGGCAGACCCTATGGAACGCCGCCGAGGACGCTGAGAAGCGCAAGGACGCCGTGCCCGCGAGGGAGCTGTTGGTGTCGCTGCCGCATGAGCTGGATTTCGCCCAGCGGCGGGCCTTGGTGGAGGCGTTCGTCGCCGAGCAGCTGGTGGGGCGCGGGATGGTCGCCGATGTCGCGATGCACCGGCCCGGCAAGGCCGGCGATGAGCGCAATTTTCACGCCCACATCCTGGTGACCACCCGGTCGGTTGGCCCGGGCGGTTTCGGCAAGAAGCCGGCGGAGTGGTGGAGCCCAAAAGCTCTGCGGGAATGGCGCTCGGCTTGGGCGGAAATCCAGAACGAACACCTGCGCCGACACCTTGGTCCGGACGCTCCGCAGGTCTCGCACCTGTCGCTTGCGGAGCAGGGTTCGGATCGCGAACCAGGCGTGCATCTGGGGCCGACGGCGAGCGCTTTGGAGCGCAAGCACATCGCCTCGGAACGCGGTCAACAGAACCGCGACACCAACGCTCACAACGCCAAGCGCAAAGAGCTTCGGACCGACTTCCAGGCGACCGCCGACCGGCTGGTGAGAGAGGCGCCGGTGATCGCGGTCCCGGTGGCGAAACTGACGACCGAGGCTGAGCAGATGCGTGCGCGGATGATCACCGAGCGGGACCGGTGGGCCGAAAAACGCGCGGCGCTCACCCTGCCCAAGATCGACAGCGCGCGGGGTCTGGAGCGCGAACTTCTACAGCCGGCCCGTGCCGACTTGGCGGCGGCGAAACTTCGGCTTCGGCAGACCGAAGAGCGGGTCACAAAGGTGCGGCAGCGTCGGCTCGTCCTGGTGCAGTGGATCCGCAATCCGGCGCGGATGATCTGGGCCAAACACGCCGAGCTGAACGCCATCGCGCAGGCGCGCAAAGCGATGAAACGGGCCGAGATCGCGGTGCAGGTTCGAGCGGCGTGGATCGCCTCTCCGGCCGGCCAGACCTATGTCGCCAGTCGACGCGGCCCGCAGCTGGAGCGGGCCGCCGACGTGGCCCGCCAGCGCCGCACCTTGGAGCGCAAGATCAAGCGGATCGAGAAGCGCATTGAAGGGGCGACCCGGGCCTATAACGACCTTCGGGTTGCGCAGGCTCTGGGCCACAAAGAGCTGCAGGTGCCGTCCCGCCTGCCGGACGAAACACGGTTCATCCGCGAGGTCGGCGGACCGGCGCGCGCCGCCTTGATGCGCTACCCGGCGCAGGCCCGGGCGTTGGCGGTGGAGCGGGTCAATCGGTCGATGGGCCAGTCGATCGGCCGCACCCTTTTTCCGGGCCGATGAGGGGATTATGAGCACCTCTCAGCGCCTTGCCCTCGTGCTTCCGATCGCTGTCCTGTCGATTCTGCTCGGGCTTGTCTGGGCGACCCAGCAAGCGGCCCATGGTCTGCATTACGCCGCTGCCCTGGGACCGGGGTGGGCCGACCTTGGCGCGGTCCGTCTCTATCGGCCCTGGGCTTTCGCCGAATGGTATCTCGCCTTGCAGCCGCGCTATCCGCGACTTTTCGACGGGGCGGGTCTGGCGGGCCTGGCCATCGCTATGGCGCCGATCCTTTTGACGGCGCTCGCAACCCGCGGCTCGGCGCGTGCGCCCAAGGCGTTTGGCCTCGACGCCTGGGCGGATCTGGCGGACGTCGCGCGGGCCAAGCTGTTCGGGCAGGGCGGGCAAATCAGGGGCCGAGTGCTGGGACGATTCAAGGGCCGCTACCTGACCTATGGCGGCCCCGAACACGCGATCATCGTTGGGGCCTCGCGGAGCGGGAAAGGGGCCGGTCACGTCGTACCCACCCTCGTCGCGTGGCCGGAGAGCGCCTTCGTCTACGACCGCAAGGGCGAGCTTTGGCACATCACCGCCGACCACAGGAAGACGTTCAGCCACGTCTTCTATTTCGCGCCGACCGACCCCAACACGGTGCGCTGGAACCCGCTGTTCGAGGTCAGGAAAGGTCCGATGGAGATCGCCGACATCCAGAACGTCGTCGGCATCCTGGTCGATCCGTTGGGGCGCAAGGCGGGCGACCTGAATTTCTGGGACCAGAGCGCGACCGACTTCTTCACCGCCGTGATCCTGCATGTGCTCTACAGCGAGCCCGACGAGCGCAAGAACCTCGCCCAGGTCCGCCGGCTGCTGATCGACATCGAGCCGACCCTGCACGCGATGCTGCATACGCAGCATCGACACCGGCCTGACTATCACGCGGCCGATGGCCTGGCGCGCGACGCGGACGGGGCGCCCATCCCTGAGACCCATCCGGAGGTGAGGCTCGGCGCGACTGCGCTCGCCGGCATGGATGAGCGCGTGAAGTCGAACGTGCTGGCCACGTGCCGCGCCTCGCTATCGCTGTGGGCGGATCCCTTGGTGGAGTACGCCACCAGCTGGTCGGACTTCTCGATCGGCGACCTGGTCTGCGCCGAGGCGCCGGTGACTTTCTACCTGATCACGCCGCAGGCCCACGCCGACCGGCTGGCCTTCCTGGTGAGGGTGTTCATCCGGCAGAGCGTGAACAGCCTGATGGAGCATGAGCACTATGACAGTCGTCGTCGGCGCAAGCGCCATAGGCTGCTGCTTCTGCTCGACGAGTTTCCCAAGCTCGGCAGCCTGCCGTTCCTGGAGAACGCCATGGGCGAAATGGCCGGCTATGTGTAGCGGCGCGCAATAGTGAACGGCTCGACGCGAGATACAAGGCGTGTTTCGACGCATATTAGCTGAGACGTCTGT
>Ga0102832_1000242_pt1 | contig 125302 bp, 60 predicted proteins | sample EBPBio282013_DNA_FD_88942 | JGI IMG/M metagenome (GOLD analysis project Ga0102832, IMG submission 88942) | Wastewater treatment Type I Accumulibacter community from EBPR Bioreactor in Madison, WI, USA - Reactor 2_5/28/2013_ DNA (Illumina Assembly) | ecosystem: Engineered > Bioreactor > EBPR >... | reverse complement strand
CCGCCGGCAGCGGTGGCGGCAGCGGTTCGGGCACCACCGCCGCAACGCCGCGGCCGCCGCCGAGCCGGTACAGCAGCCGGCGCACCTCGCGCAGTTGCGCGCGCATGTCGCCGTCGGCTGCCAGTCGCAGTGGCGTGCCGACATGCAGGCGCAGCGGCTGGCGGCGGCGCGCGAACATCTCGCGTGCCAGCAGCGCGGTTCCCGCCGGCTTGAACAGCGCCGACGCGCCATAGAACAGCGCCGAGTTGCGCGCCACGATCCGCACCGGCAGCACCGGCGACGCGGTACGCCGCGCGAAATGCAGGAAGCCGCGTCGCCACAGCCCATCACGCACGCCGCGCAGCGACAACCGCGACACTTCGCCGGCGGGGAACACGATCACGCAGTGTTCGCCGCACAGCGCATCCTCGATCGCGGCCAGGCTGTCCGCCGCCGGGCGCCCGCCGAGGATGCGCACCGGCAGCAGCAGGTCGGCCAGCGGCTCGATCGCCGCCAGCAGGTCATTGGCCACGATGCGCACGTCGCGGCGCACGCGCCCCACCGCTTCCAGCAGCGCCAGCGCGTCCAGCGCACCGGAGGGATGGTTCGCGACGACCACCACGCGCCCGCGCGCGGGAATCCGCGCCAGGTCGGCCTCGTCGATGCGCCAGTCCGCCTGCAGGAAACGCAGCGCCGCGGACACGAACGCCAGCCCGCGCAGGTGCGCATGCCCGTCGAGGAAGGCATCCACCTCGTCGAACCGCGACCATCGCCCGGCGCCGCGCAGCAGCGGACGCGCGAGGCGCGCGCGCCGGCCGTGGAACCAGTGCGGAAAACGCTGCTGCAGGCGGTCTTCGATCGGCATGGTTCGATCGCGGCTTGGCGGCGTGTCGTGCCGGATGGCCGGCAGCCTGCGCCGCACAGGCGACAGCCGCGTTGCCGGATTGCGGCATGGCGATGACAGTGCCGTCGCCTCGATCGCCGGAGTCGGCTAGCATCCGGACGACCCGTGCTGCCGGAGCGCCGCATGTCGCGCATCCCGCCTGCCGCGACCGTTGCCATCGCCATCGCCATCGCCGCATCGCTGCTGGCCGCCTGTGCCGGCACCGGCGCGCCGGTGCGCAACGCGCGCGAGCCGCTGCCCGCGCCGCTGGCGCTGTCGTGCCTGACCTGCCACGCCGGCCCGGACGCGGACCGCCATGCCGTCGACCTGTCCACGCGCGCACCCGACGCCATCGCCAAGGCGCTGCGCGAGTATCGCGACGGCGCGCGCGCGGGCACGGTGATGCCGCGACTGGCGCGCGGCCTCGACGAGGACGACATCGAACGGCTGGCGCATGCGTTCGCCCCGCCAACGCGCGACGGCGGACACGCGAAGTGACCCGCGTCGACCTCGTCCGCAGGCGCCTTGCCGCAGCGAGCGCGCTGGCGCTGCTCGCGCCCTGGCTGCCCGCGGCCCGCGCCGCCACGCGGCGTGCGCGCGTGGTGGTGGTCGGCGGCGGTTTCGCCGGGGCAACCTGCGCGCGCATCCTGCGCCGGCTGGCGCCCGAACTGTCGATCTGCGTGATCGACGACCAGCCCGACATGATCACCGGGCCGATGAGCAATGCCATGCTCGTCGGCCTGCGCGAACCGGCCTCGGTCACGCGCCGCCTAGATGCGCTCGCGCGCGAAGGCATCGAGGTGGTCGCGCAGGCGGCCACCGCGATCGAACCTGATGCGCTGCGCGTGCGCAGCGCCGACGGTGGCTGGCATGCGGGCGATCGCCTGGTGGTCGCCGCCGGCATCGGCCTGCGCTGGGACGGCATCGAGGGGCTCGACGCCACCACCTCCGATGCGATGCCGCATGCCTGGCTCGGGCGCGCCTCCGCACTCGAGTTCCGTCGCCGCTTCGACGCGCTGGACGCCCGCGCGACGGTCGCGATCATCGCGCCGCCGAACCCCTATCGCTGCCCGCCCGGCCCCTACGAGCGCGCCACCCTGTGCGCCTGGGCGCTGGCGCGGCGCGGACGCGGCGGCAAGGTGCTGGTGTGCGATGCCAAGGACGATTTCAGCAAGCGGCCGCTGTTCCAGCTGGCGTGGGACACGCACTATCCGGGCATGGTCGAATGGATCGCGCGTCGCGCCGGCGGCGAGGCGATCGCGGTGGATGCGGACGGCCGCGGTATCCGGCTGGCAGGCGGCGAACGCGTGCGTGCCGACCTGGTCTGCGCGATCCCCGCACAGCGCGCGGCCGACCTGTGCCTGTCCTCCAACCTCGCCGACGACAGCGGCTGGTGCCCGGTGTCCGCGGCGACGTTCGCCTCGACCCGCCATCCGCGCATCCACGTGATCGGCGATGCCGCCATCGCGCTGCCGATGCCGAAGTCGGCGTTCGCCGCCAACAGCCAGGCCAAGCTGTGCGCGCTGGCGCTGCTGGCCGACCTCGCCGGCCTGCCCGCGCCGGAACCGGCGCTGGTCAACACCTGCTACAGCCTGGTCTCGCCGACGCAGGCCATCTCGGTCAGCGGCCTCTACGGCCTGGCCGGCGATCGCCTGTCGGCGCTGAGCGAAGGCAGCAGCCCGGTCACCGGCGACGATGCCCTGCGCGAACGCGAGGCGGTCGACGCCGGCCACTGGTACCACAGCATCCTCGCCGACAGCTTCGGGGCCTGAATTCCCGTCATCCCCGCGAACGCGCGGACCCGGCGTACAGGACGAACAGCGTCGCACGCATCGCCCCAGGGCCTGTTAACGCGATTGGCATGGGCCACGTTGTCGTGTCCGGTCGTCAGATGGCCGTGCGTGGCGCAGCGGCAGGCTGGCCGCCTGTCCAAGCCGCGCACTGCCGGCTGGCGGCCGGACACGGCAACCCGGAGGGCCGCGCTTGAGTGCGCGAGGCGGCGTGGCCCATGCCAATCGCGTTAACAGGCCCTAATCCGCCACCCGCCACGGCGGATATCTTCGGTTGTCGCCGGCGCGATACAGGCAGATCACGTTGCCGCAGGGATCGCCGAGGCGCGCTTCCCGCCACAGCCAGCGTTCGTCGGTCGGCAGCTTGCTGAACTCGTATCCGGCCGCGGCCAGCGCGTCGACCTTCGCATCCAGGTCCGCGCACTCGAAGTACACGACCACGCCGGTGTCGCCGATCGGATGATCGACAAGGTGGACCGAGAACGTGGCCTCGCCCTCGGGACATTCGAAGCGGGCGTAGCGCGGCGGGCTGTGGACGATGAGTGTGAAGCCCATGCCGCGGTAGAACGCGACGGAGCGGTCGAAGTCCGTCGTCGGCAGCGTGATCTGGTTGAGATTCATCGGCATCGTTCCCGGAAGCCAGGCAGTCAGCGCACCGGCAATGCTTCGAGTTCGATGTCCGGATACAGGTGGCTGACCGTGCGCCGCCATTCCTCTTCCGCCACGCCCATCGCGCGGAAGCGCTCCGGCAGCGGTTCGCGCATCGCCTCGTTCATGTCGAGCCCGCGCGCCGCAGACGCCTGCAGCGACTGTCGCGCCCACGCCAGGTAATCGCGGGTCTGCGCGATCGCCTGCGGTCCGTTCACGATCGGCCCGTGTCCCGGCACCAGCATCGTGAAGCGCAGCTTCTGCAGCGCGTCGAGTGCAGCCAGCCAGTGATCGATGTCGGCATTGGGCGTGGTCGGCGCGCGATCGAGGAACGCCAGGTCGCCGGCGAACAACACGCCGCTGCGCTCGTCGAGCAGCGCCAGGTCGGCATCGGTATGCCCGTCCAGCGCCAGCAGGCGCAGGCGTCGCCCGCCGACCACCGCCTCGCCGACGCGGTCGATCGCCTGCACCGGCACCGGACGCGTCCCGGCCATCGCGCCACCGACCAGCAGGTACAGGTTGGCCGCCAGTTCCTCGCCATCGTCGCGGATCGCGGCCGCGGTCTTCTCCAGCGCCAGCACCGGCACCTCCGCCGCCCGCACCCGGCCGCAGCGTCCGTCGAGCCCCGAGCGGACGAGGTTCTGCTCGAGGATCGGAACCGACCGCGACAGGGTGGTGACCACCGAGAAACGCCCGCCGATGAGGCTCGCCATGTGACAGGCGGCTTCGCCGATGCCGATCACCGGCGCGTCGGCGAGGCTCCGCGCCGCGTCGAGGCCGGTGTCGTCGAAGCAGGCGATGACATAGGCGTCGACGCCCTGCTCTTCGCCCTTGCGGATTTCCGACAGCATGTCAGGCACCGCCAGCGCCTCGTCGGCGCTGCCTTCGATGCTGACAGGCGTCCGGGTCGGGTTGACGGCGCTTACATGGGTTCCCGCACTTGCCACGCGCAGCGCGCTTTCCAGCGCCTGGTTGGTCATGGAAGCGGTCGAATTTGGGTTGATCAGGCGAATATGCACGTTGGTGGATCCTATTCGCCGCTTTCGTTTGCCTTGAGCACATCCGCAATTGTCGGGGCCTTGAGCACAAACTGGCGGTCGGAGGTGATGTAGTTGTCCGCGTGAAGCCGGGCGATCGGCTGGTAGACTTCCGGATTCACATAGCGCCCCGCCTCGTCGAGGCAGTCGCGGCGCACATGCATGTGGACCACTTCGCCCAGCACCAGCAGGCCCCAGACGATGGCAAACGGCGGGATCAGGTAGGTCACCGCGATCGCCTGCGCCGGCCCGACATGGGCGATCAGCCGGAAGTACAGCAGGTACGCCAGCGCCGTGCACGCCAGCGCCAGCGCCGCCACGGCGACCCAGGCGCGCGTGCTCGGCATCTGCGCCGGCCAGGCCCACAGCGCCGGCAGCAGCATCACCAGCGCCGCGGCCGACTGGCTGCCGGCGGCCACCACCAGCGGCGGCACGCCGGCCAGCCGGCGCTTGGTGTAGTTGACCGTGAAGCCGTAGCACAGCGTCGCCGCCACGCAGCACGCGATGCCGAGGCCCGGGCTGACGCCGTGCGCGCTGTCTTTCAGCCCGGCCTTGTCCCAGGCCAGGACCAGCACGCCGGCGAAGCCGACGGCAATGCCGATCAGCCGCGCCGGGCCGGGCTTGTCGTGCAGCCAGGCCCACGCGATCAGCGTGCCCCACAGCGGCGCCGTCGCGTTGATGATGCCGGCCAGCCCGGCCGTCAGCACCAGCGCTGCCACCGTGAACAGCGTGAACGGCAAGGCCGAGTTGCCGATGCCGACCACCAGCAGCGGCACGGCATGGCGGCGCAAGGCCGGCCACTGGCCGCGCGCCGCCACCAGCGGCAGCAGCACGAGGCCGGCGCCGGCGACGCGCAGGAACACCAGCGCCAGCGGCCCGAACTCCGGCGCCCCGATGCGCATGAACAGGAACGACGCGCCCCACAGCGCGCCCAGCAGCAGCAGTTCGGCCGCGTCGCCCGCCGTCATCGCCCTCATACGAGCAGCACGCCTTCGTGTTGCAGCAGCCGCTCCTTGCGCGGCAGCCCGGCCGCGAAGCCGGTCAGCGAACCGTTGGCGCCGACGACGCGGTGGCACGGCACGATCAGCGCCACCGGGTTGGCGCCGCAGGCGCTGCCGGTCGCCCGCGCGACGGCCCCGGCGCCGACGCCGGCCGCCACCTCGCCATAGGTCCGCGTGCGGCCCTTGGGGATGCGCAGCAGCTCGCGCCAGACGGCGCGTTGGAACAAGCTGCCTTGCAAGTCGAGCGGCACCTCGACGGTGTCGGCATCGTCGCCGGCCCAGTACGCCTGCAGCCAGCGCCGCGCCGCCGCCAGGTGCGGGTGCGCCGGGTCTTCCGCCGCGCCGGCAAAGGCGGCGGCGTAGCGCTCGCGGGCGTCGAACCACAGCGCGGCGACGCCGCGCGCCGTGGCCGCCGCCGTCATGGTGCCCAGCGGCGTCTCGATGTCGGCGACGGCCGCGACGCCGTTCAGTGCCAGGTTCTTCATGCCACGTTCTCCATCTGTTGCCACAGCTTCATCACGGCGTAGGCGCGCCACGGCCGCCAGGCCTCGGCGGCCGCCGCGACGGCCTTGGGGTCGCGCGTGCCGAGCGCGTTCATCAGGCCGATGTCGGCGGCCGGCCAGGCATCGGGCCAGGCGAGCACGCGCATCGCGATCAGCTGCACCGTCCAGTCGCCGATGCCCGGCAGTTCGCGCAGCGCCGCCAGCGTCGGCGCCAGCGGGGCGCCGCGGTGCAGGGCGACGCGGCCTTCGGCGACGGCGGCCGCCAGCGCCTGCAGCGCCCGCACCCGCTGGCGCACGATGCCCAGCGTGCCGATCGCCTCCGGCGCCGCGGCGGCCAGCGTCGGCGCATCGGGGAAGACGCGGTCGAGCGCCGGCCACGGCGTCTCGACGGCGACGCCGAAGCGTTGCACGAGGCGATGCGTCAGCGTCCGCGCCGCCTTCACCGTGACCTGCTGGCCGAGGATGATGCGCACCGCCTGCTCGAATCCGTCCAGCGCGCCCGGCAGCCGCGTTCCAGGCCGCGTCGCGCCGGGCACGCGGTCGAGCACGGGATCGATGCGCTCGGGGTCGGCATCGAGGTCCAGGCCCTGGCGAACGGCCTGCAGCACGGCGCCCAGGCTCGGCGCCAGGCTCGGTGCCACTTGCAGATGCACCTCGTGCCGATCGGGGACGAAGCGCGCTTCCAGCCAGCCGAGGGCGCGGCCGCCGCCGCCCGGCTGCGGCCAGCCAAGCGTTCGCCGCAGCACGAGGCCTTCGACGTGCTCGACGCCGGCCACCTGGCGCTGCGCGAAGAAGCGCAGCACGCCGTCCACGTCGTACGGCGGCCGCCATGCCAGCCGCAGCGGCGCCGCTGCCGCCTTCGCCGGCGCCCCTTCGCGGCGCAGGCCGCTCGGGTTGAGCCGGTAACGTTCGACGAAAGCCGCATTGAAGCGCCGCACGCTTGCGAAGCCGCTCGCCAGCGCCACCTGCGTCACCGGCTGGCCGGTGTCGGTCAGCAATTGCTTGGCGAGCAGCAGGCGCTGCGTCGTCAGGTAGTCGTGCGGCGAAACGCCATGCACGGCCTGGAAGATGCGCCGCAGGTGGCGGTCGGTCACGCCCAACCGTGCCGCCAGCGCCGGCAGCGCCAGCGCCTGGCCGCCGTGGACGGCATGTTCGATCATGCGCGCCGCCGTGTCGGCCAGTTCGCGCGACGAATCCATTTGCGACAGCCCCGGCGCGATCTCCGGCCGGCATTTCAGGCAAGGCCTGAAGGCGGCCGCTTCGGCTTGCGCCCGGGTGTCGAAGAAGCGGCAGTTCTCGCGCCGCGGCGTCCGCACGCGGCACACCGGCCGGCAGTAGACGCCGGTGCTGGTGACGCCGACGAACAGGCGCCCGTCGAAGCGGGCATCGCGTGCTTTCACGGCGAGGTAGGCGGCATCGGCATCGAGGACCATGCGCTGCATGATAGGCGGCGGGATGGTGACGACTGGCCGTTTTCGGACGTGTGCTTTTCGCTGGGCTTTGATCGGCCCTTCTTCGCGTGCTGAAGCCCCCGGCCGTGAGCGTGTGCAAGCGAAGAACGACCGATCGAAGCACCCGTAGGCCAAGCCAATGGCAACGCCCCATCAGCCCAGCCGCTTGAGCAACGCCCCAACGGTCGAGCCGGCCAGGCCGAGCGGGATTAACAAGTCGTTCCCGCCCCGAAAGTCGGTGCCGCAGACGAGCGACGCCGCTTCGATCACCGTCGCCGTCGCTGGCATCGCGACGCCGGCCACGCGACCGAGCGCCTCGTTGAAGACCAAGCCGTATGGCACGTCTTCGTGCAGGAAGCGCGTTTGCACGTCGGTCGGCCCCGGCGGCCCTCCGCGGGCCGCGTGCAGTTCCTCCGCGATGCCGGCCAACGCCGGCGAACGCGTTCCGAAGCTGCCGGCGAAATGCGCCGCCAGCGGCGGCAGCGCCAGACCGAACGCCGCCGCCAGCGCCTGGCGCTCGGCGTCCAGCCGCTCGATCACGGCCGCGACATGCGGCGTCAGGTAGTGGTACTGCGGCCACGACTCGGCACGCTCGATGCGCGTCCAGTTGAACAACGCCAGCGGGCCGTGGCTGATCGGGTTGACGTTGGCCAGCACCGTCGCCAACGCATTCGGCTGCCGCTCGAAGACATCGCCGAACAGCGCCTGGCATTCAGCCAGCGCTTGATCAGCCGCCGCGCCGCCCGGCAGCACCGAAAGCCCCAGCCGGCCGCGTCGCGTCAGCACCCGCACGCGGCCGGGCCAGATGCGGCGCGCCGTCAGCACCGTGCTCGCGAGGCCGATCACCGGCACGTCGAGCCCCCGGGCCAGCGCGGCCTCGTGCAGGTACAAGGCCGAGAGCGACGCCATCGAGCTGACGAGCACCCGCTGCCCGCGGCGCAGCGCCGGCAGCAGCGCGTCGACGACGGCCCGGTGGCCGTTCGCCGGGACGGCGACGACGAGCCATTCGGCCCCGTCGCACAGCGCCGCCGCGTCGGCCGCCTGCCGCAGCGGCCAGTCGCCTTCGATCACGCCGTTGGACAGCAGCCGCCCTTGCGCCGCCGCCAGCGCCTGGCCGCCGCGCGGCGCCCACAGCCACGGCTCGTGGCCGGCCGCCGCCAGCAGCGCCGCCAGCCCGAGGCCGATGCCGCCGCAGCCGGCGATGCCGATGCGCACGACGGCGCTACTCCGTCTTGATGTTGCCCTGGCGGATGACGCGGCCCCAGCGGGCGTTGTCCTCGTCCATCACGCGGGCCAGCGCCGCCCGGTCGCCGCATTCGACGGCAGCGCCGAGGCCGCGAAAGCGCTCCTGCGTCTCCGGCAGCCGGCAGATCGCCAGCAGTTCCGTCTGCAGCGCCTGCAGCCGGTCCACCGGCGTCGCCGCCGGCGCCAGCACGCCGACCCAGACCGGCACTTCCAGGCCCTTCAGGCCGGCCGCTTCCGACACCGTCGGCCGATCGGCCAGGTTCGGCAGATGCGCCTTGGAGAAGGTCGCCAGCACGCGCGCCTTGCCGCTGGCGACCATCGGGTCGATCGAGGCGGCGCTCGTCACGATCAGCGGCACCTGGCCGCCCAGCAGGTCGGCCAGCGCCGGCGTCGCGCCCTTGTACGGCACGTGCAGCCATTGCACGCCGGCCGTCTGCGCCAGCAACTCGCCCGTCAGGTGCGAGATGGTCGCGTTGCCGGTCGAGGCGTAGGCCAGCTTGCCGGGGTGCGCCTTGGCGTCCTGCAGCACGTCGGCCAGCGTCTTGTACGGGCTGTCGGCCCGCACGGCGATGGTCATCGGCGTGTCGGCCACCAGCGCCACGGCCGTGAAATCGCGCTTCGGGTCGTACGGCAGCCGCGCGTTCAGGTGCGGGGCGATCGAGATCGCGCCGCCGGTGGCCAGCAGCAGCGTCCGGCCGTCGGGCACGGCCTTGGCCACGCTGTCGGCCGCCAGCACGCCGCCGGCGCCGGCCTTGTTGTCGATGACCACCGTCTGCCCCGTGCGCTGGGCCAGCTTGTCGCCCAGGTAGCGGCCGATCACGTCCTGCGCGCCACCGGGCGCGAAGGGGATCACGAGGCGCACGCTGCCGCCGCTGATGCCGCCGACGCCACCACTTTGCGCCCACGCCGCCGTGCAGGCGATGGCGATCAGCAGGGGCGGCAGCAGGCGGGCGATTCGGGCGTGGCGCATGGCATTTCGGCAGGGCAGGCGAGGGCGCCGAGTTTGCCCCAAGCGCTGCCCGCATAATGGTCCGCACCCTCTTTGCGACGCTGACCATGAAAGTTCAACCCTCGATCTTCAAGGCCTACGACATCCGGGGCGTGGTCGGCAAGACCATCGACGAGGAGTTCGCCGAGCACCTGGGCCGCGCCTTCGGCTCGGAGGCCAAGCTGGAAGGCCAGAAGGCGGTGGTCGTCGGGCGCGATGGCCGCACCTCGGGCCCGGCGCTGGCGGCGGCGCTGATCCGCGGGCTGAAGTCGACCGGGCTCGACGTCGTCGACCTCGGCGCCGTGACGACGCCGATGCTCTACTACGTCGCCGCGACGCGCGGCAAGTACGGCTGCAGCAGCGGCATCCAGGTCACCGGCAGCCACAACCCGACCGACTACAACGGCTTCAAGATGGTGATGAGCGGGCGCGCCATCTACGGCGCCGAGATCCAGCGCCTGCGCCAGCGCATCGAGCGCGAGACCTACGCCAAGGGCAAGGGCCGCAGCGCGACGATGGACATCGTGCCCGAGTACAGCCACCGCATCACGAGCGACTGCCAGCTGGCGCGGCCGATGAAGGTGGTGGTCGATTCCGGCAACGGCATTCCCGGCGCCACGGCGCCCGGCATCCTGCGCGCCCTGGGCTGCGAGGTGACCGAGCTGTATTCCAAGGTCGACGGCAGCTTTCCCAACCACCACCCCGACCCCAGCAAGCCCGAGAACCTGGCCGTGCTGATCAAGACCGTCAAGAAGAGCGGCGCCGAGATCGGCCTCGCTTTCGACGGCGACGGCGACCGCCTGGGCGTCGTCACCCGCGGCGGCAACATCATCTTCCCCGACCGCCAGATCATCCTGTTCGCGCGCGACATCCTCTCGCGCCACCCCGGCGAGACCATCATCTACGACGTGAAGTGCACGCAGCGCCTGCCGGTGGCCGTGCGCGAGGCCGGCGGCGTGCCGCTGCTGTGGAAGACCGGGCACTCGCTGATCAAGGCCAAGCTCAAGGAGACCGGCGCGCCGTTTGCCGGCGAGATGAGCGGGCATTTGTTCTTCGGCGAGCGCTGGTACGGCTTCGACGACGCGATGTACACCGCCGCGCGGCTGCTGGAAATCCTGTCGCGCCACGCCGATCCGAGCGCCGTGCTTGATGCGCTGCCGACCAGCTTCAGCACGCCCGAGCTGAACGTGCCCTGCGCCGAGGGCGAGCACCACGCCGTCGTCGCCGAGCTGCTGGAGCGCGTGGCCGACGGCCGGCTGAACTTCATCGACGGCGAGATCGGCACCATCGACGGCCTGCGCGTCGACTTCGACGACGGCTTCGGCCTCATCCGCGCCAGCAACACGACGCCGGTGCTGGTGCTGCGCTTCGAGGGCCACACGCCCGAGGCGCTGCAGCGCATCCAGGACCAGATGATGGCCGTGCTGCGCAGCGTCAAGCCCGACGCCAAGATCGAGGCCGCCAAGCACTGACGTTAGCCGCATGAAGCCCGCGCTCGCCCGCGCCGGCTACTCGTGGCTGCTGCGTGCGCTGGCGCCGGCCTACTTCGCCCGGCTGTGGTGGCGCGGAGCCCGCGAGCCGCTGTACCGCAGCGCCTGGAACGAGCGGCTGGGCCTGTACGACGGCGAGGTCGCGCCCGGCCGGGTGTGGATCCACGCCGTCTCGCTGGGCGAGACGCGGGCCGCCAAGACGCTGGTCGACGCGCTGCGCCGCCAGGTGCCGGGCCTGCGCCTGCTGCTGACGCACGGCACCGCCACCGGCCGCGAGGCCGGCCGCGCGCTGCTGCAGCCCGGCGACGCCCAGGCCTGGCTGCCGTACGACACGCCGGGCGCCGTGCGCCGCTTCCTGCGCCGCCAGCGGCCGGCCGTCGGCGTGCTGATGGAAACCGAGATCTGGCCCAACCTGCTGCTCGCCGCCCGCGAGGCCGGCGTGCCGATGGTGCTGGCCAACGCGCGCCTCAGCGAAAAGAGCATGGCCAAGGGCCGCCGCCTGCGGCCGCTGATCCAGCCGGCGCTGTCGGGCCTGACGCGAACGCTGGCGCAGACCGAGGCTGACGCCGGCCGGCTGCGCCATTCCGGCGTGGCGCGCGTGCAGGTCAGCGGCAACCTGAAGTTCGACCTCGCGCCCGACCCCGCGCTGCTGGCCCGCGGCCGCGCCTGGCGCGCCGCCGCGGCGCGGCCGGTCGTCATGATGGCCAGCTCGCGCGAAGGCGAAGAGGCGCCGCTGCTGCAGGCCTGGGCCGCGCTGCCGGCGCCGCGGCCGCTGTTGCTGGTCGTGCCGCGGCACCCGCAGCGCTTCGACGAGGTGGCGGCGCTGGCCGCGCAGGCGCTGCCGCGCGTGCAGCGGCGCACTTCCTTTGGCGAAGCACCCGATGCCAGCGCCGACGGGTGGATCGGCGACAGCATCGGCGAGATGCCGCTGTACTACGCGCTGGCCGACCTTGCACTGTTGGGCGGCAGCTTTGCACCGCTGGGCGGGCAGAACCTGATCGAGGCCGCGGCCTGCGGCTGCCCGCTGCTGATCGGGCCGCACACCTTCAACTTCGCGGCCGCCGCCGAAGACGCCATCGCCGCCGGTGCCGCCGAGCGGCTGCCCGACCTCGGCGCCGCCGTTGCCCGCGCCGTGGCGCTGAGCGCCAGCCCCGAGCGCGCCGCGATGGCCCAACGCGCGACGCAATTCGCCCAGGCGCACCGCGGCGCCGCCGAGCGCATGGCGCTGGAGGTGGCGGCGCTGCTGGCCGAGCGGCGCGCGGGGTGAGGGCGTGCGGCACGTCGTCGCGGCGTCCGAGGTCGAGTGGCAGGCCATCCGCGCCCAGGGCCCGGGCGGGCAGAACGTCAACAAGGTCTCCAATGCCGTGCACCTGCGCTTCGACATCGCGGCCTCGTCGCTGCCCGAGGCCGTCAAGCACCAGCTGCTGAAGACGGCGGACCAGCGCATCTCGTCGGCCGGCGTCGTCGTCATCAAGGCGCAGTCGGCGCGCTCGCTGGCCGCCAACAAGGCCGAGGCGCTGGCCCGCCTGCAGAAGCTGGTCGACGCGGCGGGCCATACGCCGAAGCGGCGCAAGCCGACCAAGCCGACCGCCGCCTCGCGCCAGCGCCGCCTTCAAGCCAAGGGCTTGCGCTCGTCGCTCAAGGCGCTGCGCGGCGGCGCGCCGCGGGAGTGAGCGCTGCCGCCGCGCTGGCCATCGCCTTGAAGTAGTCGACGACGTCGTCGGACGGCCGCATCGTCGCCGACTTCTTCAGCTTGGAGGCGTACGGGATCTCCCGCAACCGCATCTTCGAGAAATCGTAACTGGGCGGCGAAGTCGTCGTAGATGACCGTCTGGGCTTCCCCGAAGGAAACGCGGTGCGTCCTGACGTTGGCCGTTGCCTTGGCACGATCCCACTCGAAGCGCATCCCTACATTGCCTGGATTCCCACGGCGGCCGTCACGACGGCCCGGCAAGCGCGATCAGAGGTTGCCCGCGAACAGCCTTCGCACGAACAAGTCCTTGAAGCTGCGCGCCTCGTCCAGGCCCAGGCGCTGCAGGTAGGCCTGCGGCGCTTCGCGCCGCTCCCACAAGCTCTTGATGGCCATCGTCACCAGCTCGGCCGGGTGCTCGCTGGCGTGCTGCAGCTTCTTCAGCGCGCGCACGATGTGCAGTTCGTCGGCCGTGAAGTCGGTGCCGAAGGGAAAGTCCGGCAGCAGCCCGGCCTGCGCCCAGGGGTGCAGCTTGTCTTCCAGCGCCTGCGGCAGGTTGTGGCGGTGTTGCTCGGGCAGCTGCCAGTTTGCCTCCAGCTTGCCGTGCGCCTTGGCCTGGCCGATCAGCTCGTCCTGGAAGCGCGAGTCGGCCACCGCCAGCAGGCGCTTGACGACCTCGGCATCGCTTTGCCCGCGCAGGTCGGCCACGCCGTATTCGGTGACCACCAGGTCGCGCAGGTGGCGCGGAATGGTGACGTTGCCGTAGCTCCAGACGATGCTGCTGCGCAGCCCGTCCTTGTGGTCGTGGGTGGCGCGCAGCATCATCAAGAGCCGCGCATCGGGCAGCGCGTGCGCCATGGCCACGAAGTTGTACTGCCCGCCGACGCCGCTGACGACCTGGCCGTTTTCCAGCGCGTCGCTGGCCGCGGCGCCGAGCAGCGTGACCACCATCGTGGTGTTCATGAAGCGCGCCTTGCGGCGCTGCGCGCGCTTGAGCTCGCTCTCGCCGGGCAGCCGGCCGTAGAGCTGGTTGATGAAGTCGATGCGCGTCATGTCGATGCGCGCCAGCGCCTGCGGCGGCAGGCTGCGCAGCCGCTCATAAAAGTCGTTAGGCCCGAGGAAGAAGCCGCCGGTCATGAAGATGCCGCCCAGCAGCCGCGTGCCCAGCAGGTGCCGGTCGATCACGGCGCGGTCGGCCGCGTCGCGCAGGTCGGCGCCGCAGGTCACGTCGCCCAGCCGCAGCCGGCCGGCGTGCAGCCTGACCTCGGGCTTGAACACGCCCAAGCGCTGCAGGAAGTCCAGGTCTTCTGCGGCCAGCGGGCTGCGCACGCGGCCGCATTGCAGCAGCGCCTGCAGCGTGGCCGGCGTCACCGCGGCGCCGATGCGGCCGTCGTTGACCAGTTGCTGCAGCCGCGTGTCGGGGTAGACCTCGCGGCGGACGATGCCGGCCTCGATCAGCTTGAGGAAGCCGTTGACGAACATTTCCGAGCAGCCGTACAGGCCCTCGTCGAAGCGCCCCAGCTCGCGGCCGGCCAGCTCGGGCCCGGCCAGGGCCTGCAGGATCTGGCGGTACTCGCTGCCGTGGCGGTCGCGCACGATCAGCGCCTGCGCGATGGCGTCGCCCAGCGAGCCGATGCCGATCTGCAGCGTGCCGCCGTCGGCCACCAGGCTGGAGGCGTGCAGCCCGATGGCGTAGTCGACCGTGCCGACCTTGGCGTTGGGCGGGCCGAACAGCGCGTGCGTGCCGGCCGGGTCGTCGACCACCAGGTCGAACAGCCCCGGCTCGACCAGCGCGCCGTTGCCCATGAAGGGCAGCTTTCGGTTGATGATGGCCACCGTCAGCAGCGGGCGGCCGTCGGCGCGCAGCAGTTCGGCCACTTCGGCCGTGAGGTCGGGGTTGCTGGACAGCGACAACTGCCGCGCCGGCCCTTCGCCGCGCACCGCCACGGCCTGGGCGATGACGTTCATGCCCTGCACCGCCATGTCGCGCGCCACGAAGGTGTAGTTGGTCGAGATGTAGCGCTGCTGGGCTTCGTCGTTGCCGAGGTAGTCGCCGGTCTTCATGAAGAACTCGCAGATCTCCACGTTGGGCGGCAGCCGCCCGGCGCGCAGGTCCTTCACGTACTGCAGGTCGGGGTAGTCGGTGAACACGCGCTCGACCAGCGGCGCCAGGAAGTGCTGCTCCAGCTCGCCGTGGCCGACCGGGCGCTCCAGCGACAGCGCGGTGACGATGCGCAGCCGCCGCGCCGGGTTGGCCACGACGCGCGCATACAGCGCGTTGACGAAGCGGTTGGGCTTGCCGATGCCCAGCGGAATGCCCAGCACGATGTCGCCGGGAATGCCGTCGAGCACGCGGTCCACCGCGGCGTCGATCGACGAGAGGGCCTCGTCACGCCCGGCCTGCTGCGCCATCGCCTGCGTCTCCGTTCCGATACACGGATCGCATCGTCCCACAAGGCCGAAAGCGGCTTGATTCCGCATAAGCGCGCCGGCGCCGCCATCCCGCATTCGCGGCGCTACTCACGCGGCGGCCGGATGTGGTCGAATACCGGCTCGCCGCCTTCGGTCCGCCATGTCGCGCAAGCCCCCCTCCACGCCGGCCGCCCCGCTTGCCGCCGCCCGCCCGCCGCGGCGGCCGCTGCTGTTGCGGCGCCCGTGGCCGCAGGCCGCCGGCGCGGCATTGGCGCTGGGCAGCGCGCTGGCGCTGCTGGCCGCAGGCCTGGCCTGGCTGCTGACCGCCGGGCCGCTGGAAGGCTGGCTGCCGCCCGCCGGCGCCGTGCTGCTGGCCACGCTGGCCGCCGTGCTGCCGCTGACGCTGCTGCTGGCCAAGATCAGCCGCGACCTGGAGCGCGGCCGCCACCTGGCGCTGGCCGCCGGCGCGTTGGACCCGGTGACCGGCATCTCCGCCCGCGGCCCCTTCGTGGCGCTGGCCGAGCGCGAGTTCGCGCGTTCGCGCCGCTACGGCATCGGCGCGGCGCTGCTGCTGGTCGACGTCGACCGCTTCCGCCGCCTGAGCGAAGGGCCCGACGGTGCCGACGGCGTGGCCAGCGACCTGGTGCTGCGCGAAATCGCCGCCAGCACGCAGACCACGCTGCGCGGCGCCGATGCGCTGGCCCGCTTCGGCCATGCGCAGCTGGCGGTGTTCCTGGCGCATGCCGACCCGCTGGGCGCGCTGGACGTGGCCGAGCGCATCCGCGAGCGCGTGGAGCAGCTGGAAATCGCCTGGCGCGACCAGCGCCTGCGCGCCACCGTCAGCGTCGGCGTGGTGCTGATGCGGCCGGCGCATTTGTCGCTGCAGGCGGTGATCGACGACGCCGAGGCCGCGCTCGGCGCCGCCCGCCACGCCGGCGGCAACTGCGTGCGCTCGGCGCCGGTCGACCCGCGGCGGCTGGCCCACGGCCCGCGCGGGCCCTCGGTCGGCGACAACCAGGCCGCGGGGTCCTGAGGGTTCACATCCGCAGCCGGCCGGCGTAGCCGGTCATCTCCAGGTAGCCCAGGCCGACGCGGCGGCCGCCGGCGTCCAGCCATTCGCTCAGGCCTTCCCAGTACAGCGTGCCGGTGCCGGCGCGGCTGTCGAGTTCCTGGCCGTCGAGCAGCGCGCGCACGGCCAGCGTGCCGGCGGGCGTCTGCACCTGCCACTGCACGGGGTAGTCGGCGCCGGTTTGCGGGCTGCGCCAGCGCCGCCCGGGCTGCCAGCGCACGGCATCGGGCGTGAAGCTGGCGGTGCGGCCGTCGGCCGCGCGGTGGCTGCCGCCGGCCCACAGCGCGCTGCCGTCGGCGCGGCGGAGCTGAAAGGCGGTGAGCGCGCTGCCGTCGAAGCCGTTGAGGCCGATCCAGTCCCAGCCGACGGCGTCGGCGGCCAGCAGCTCGTCGCTCCATTCATGGTCCAGCCAGGCGCGGCCATCGGCGGCCAACGTGCGGCCGTCGATGCGCAGCCGCGCCTGCGCCGCCAACTGCGGCTCGCTGTAGTAGTGGCTGGCCTGGGTCTCCAGCGGGCCTTTGCGCGAGAAGCCGGCGTCGCCTTGCAGCAGCAGCCTTTGCGTCGGCTGCATCTGCAGTTCCAGCGACCAGTCGTCGTCGTCGACGCGCGCCTGCCAGCCGCCGCCCGTGCGCCGCAGCGACCAGGGGCCGATCCACAGCCGCGCGTCGGCCGTGGCGGCGCCGGCGGCGGCCGTCTCGTCGAACTGCCCGTTCCAGCGCAGCAGCCGCTGCGCATGGCGGTGGCGCCGCGCGCCGAGGTCGGTGACGGCGGCATGCGCGAACAGCAACTGGCGCGGCGCCAGGCGGCCGGGCAGGTCGCCGGCCAGCCCCGTGCGGCTGCGGAAGAAGGTCACCTGGAAGCCGTGGCTGGGCGCCTCGGCGCTGCCCAGCCAGCCGGTGGCGTACCACCATTCGGTGCGCTGGCCGAGGTGGGCGCCGTGGTCGCGCGGCCAGGCCAGCGCGCGGCCGCGGCGCACGGCATCGCTGTCTTCGGCCGCCCGCGCCGCCCCGGGCACCAGTGGCGGCACCAGCGCCGGCACCAGCGGCAGCGCCAGCGCGGCCAGCCAGCGGCGCCGCGCCGGGTTCACCAATCCTCCTTGACGGCCAGCACGGCGGAGCGCGCCACCGCCTGGCGGCCGGCCAGCGCCGCCGTGGCCACGCCGGTGGCCAGCACCGCGGCGCACAGCGCCAGCAGGCGCAGCACCGGCAGCGACAAGTCCATGCTCCAGTGGAAGCTTTGCGGATTGACCACGTGCACCAGCACGACGCTGACCGCCAGCCCCAGCAGCAGCCCGATGGCGCAGCCGGCGGCCAGCCAGACGGCGCTTTCGCCGGCCACCACGGCGAGGATCTGCCGCCGCGTCAGCCCCAGGTGGGCCAGCAGCCCGAACTCCTTGCGCCGCGCCAGCACCTGGGCCGACAGGCTGGCGGCGATGCCGACCAGGCCGATGGCGATCGCCACCGCCTGCAGGTAGTAGGTGACGGCGAAGCTGCGGTCGAAGATGCGCAGCGAAACGCGGCGCAGCTCGGCGGTGGCCGCGAACTCCAGCGCGGCCGGATCGGGCAGCCGCTGGCGGATGCCGTCCTGCACCGCGGCCACGCTGGCGCCCGGCGCCAGCCACAGCGCCAGCTCGTTCAAGCGGCGGTCGCCGCCGCTCAGGCGCCGATAGTCGGCGTGGTCCATCGCCACGCTGCCGAACTGGCGCGCGAAGTCGCGCCAGACGCCGCGCACGCGCACCGCCGTCGGCGGCGCGGCGCCGTCGGCGCCCAGCGGCAGCCGCAGCAGCGTGCCGGGCCGCGCGTCGTACAGCGCCACCATCGCCTCGCTGACCCACACGCCCACCTCGCCCGCCGGCAGCGGGCCTGTCGGTCCCTGCAGCGGCAACTGGCGTTCGGGGTCGGGCAGCGGGCGCGCCAGCAGCGTGACGGTGGGCCGGCCCGGCGCCAGCGCCAGCGCGCGCACGCGGCCGGCCTGCACCCGCTGCACGCCGGGCAGCGCGGCGGCGGCGGCCGCCAGCTCGGGGCCGAACCAGGCCTGGTCGCCGGCGGCGCTGGCGGCGGCGCTGCGGGCGTAGAGGTCGGCCGGCAGCACGCCGTCCAGCCAGGCCGCGACGCTGTCGCGAAAGCTCGCCACCATCACCGTCAGCGCCACGCTCAAGGCCAGGCTGGCGACGACGCCGGCCACCGCCGCGCTGGCGGTGGCGCGCTGGTGGCGGGCGCGGCGGCGGGCCAGCAGCAGCAGCGGCCGGCGCTCGTCGCCGGCGCCGGCCAGCAGGGCCTGCACGGCGGCCGGCACCAGCGCGACGCCGCCGAACAGCAAGGCCGCCACCGAGGCATAGGCCGCCAGCGGCAGCCCGGCCACCGGCGGCAGCAGCGCCAGCAGGCCGCCCAGTGCCATCAAGGCCAGGCCGGCGACGGCCGGCAGCGGCCGCGCCGGCGGGCCGCTGAAGCCCTTCAAGGCCTGCGCCGGCGCCAGCCGCTCGGCCTGGCGCGCCGGCAGCCAGCCGCCGGCCAGCGCGGTGGCGCTGCCCAGGGCGAGGCAGACCAGGGCCAGCGCGGCGCTGCCGCCGTCCACCCGCAGCGCCGGCTGCGCGCCGGCGAAGAAGCCGCCGCCGAGGTCGCCGCCGAGCAGCCGCAGCGCGGCCCAGGCCAGCGCCGCGCCGAGCGCCAGGCCCAGCACGCTGCCGGCAGCGCCGAGCAGCGCGCACTCGACCAGCACCAGGCGGCGGCGCTCGACGGCGCGCAGCCCCAGCACGCCGAGCAGCGCCAGCCCCTGCGTGCGCTGCGCCACCGACAGCGAAAGCACCGAGAACACCAGGAAGCCGCCGACGAACAAGGCCACCAGCGCCAGCACCGTGAGGTTGACGCGGTAGGCGCGCGACAGCGTCGACAGCCGCTGCTCGGCCTCGTCGGGCGGCGCGGCGCCGATGTCGGCCGGCAGCGCCAGCGCCTGCAGCAGCGCCGCGGCCGGCTGCCCCGGCGCCAGCCGCAGGTCGATGCGCGAAAGCCGGCCGCCGTGGCCGAACCACCGCTGCGCCGCCGCCACGTCCATCACCAGCAGCGGCGGCCCGCCGGTGGCCACGTGGCCGGCGACGCGCAGGCGCTGCCATTGGCCGCCGGCCTGCAGCCGCACCGTGTCGCCGTCGTGCAGGTTCAGGCGCTGGCGGGCGGCGGCGTTGACGAAGACGGCGCCGGGGTCGAGCGCGGCCAGCCGGTCTTCGCCGGCCGCCGGCTGCGGCAGCAGCTCGGGCGCGATGGCCGCCAGCGCCAGCGCGTCGACGCCCAGCAGCTTGATGCCGACACGCTCGTGATCGGTGTTAGCCGCCTGGGTCTCGATCTCCAGCACCGGGCTGGCGACGCGCACGCCGGGCTGCAGGCGCAGCCGGTCGAGCCATTCGTCGGGCACGCCGGCGGCCGAGCCGGCGCGGCCGCGCAGGCTGAGGTCGGGCTGGCCGTTGACGGCGCGCACCGCGGCGCCGAACTCGGCCAGCGCCGATTGGTTGATCAATTGCACCGAGAACGCCAGCGCCACGCCCAACGCCACCGCCAGCAGCACCAGGCCGTGGCGCCAGGGGTGGTGCTGCCATTCGCGCCACAGCAGGGGCAGCAGGCGCAGCAGCGGGGGGTCGCGGGTCATCGCAGCGCCATTGTGGGCGCGCCGCGGAGGCAGGCCCTCAGCCCGGCACCTGGTAGTGGCCGGCCCCCATCAGGTCGATGCCGCAGGCCAGTTCGCGCACCCAGGCGATGAACTCCGACACCGCCGCGCCTTCCATCGGCGCGCCGTGCTGCGGCACGATCATGCGGATGGGCAGCGTGGACACCATGTCGGCCCACAGCCGCAGCACCTTGTTGGACACCATGTAGCGGCGGTGGAAGGCCTCCATGCCGCGCGGCAGCGGCTGCAGGCTGTGCAGCGTCTGCGCCGCCGTCTTGCCGTCGACCAGCGAGACGCCGAGGTCGCCCGAGAACAGGATGCCGCTGGCCGGGTCGAAGAACTGGAAGTTGCCCTCGGCGTGCATGAAGTGCGCCGGCAGCGCGACCAGCTTGCCGCGGCCGACGCCGATGTGCATGCCGCCATCGGGGATGCCGACGACGCGGCCGGTGGTCTTGCCCGGCTTGCAGAAGTGCGGGATGAAGCGCTCCCACAACTGCGAGATGTAGATCTTGGCCTGGGTCGCGGTGGTCCAGCGGTCGAGCGAGGCGATGATGTCGGGGTCGGCGTGCGAGGCGATCAGCGCGTCCAGCTTGGATGGCGCGAAATGCTTCGACATTTCGAGGTACAGCTCGCCGTAGGCGAGGTTGCCGCCGGGGTCGATGACCGCGCCGTGGTCGCCATCGACGATGAGGAACTGGTTGGATTGCACCGCCTCGCCACCCATGTCGCCGAGGTCGGTGAACATCAGGCAGCGATGACCGCCCTGGTCGTACAGCTTGATCGACATGGCGCGCGAATGTAAGGCGAGTAGGCGCGCGCAATCTTAAATTGAATCAAGGCGGGCGAATACCGTCCGGTGTTAAGCGCAGTATGCGGTCGGCGCGCGCCGCGGCCGCGGCCGAGTGCGTGACCAGCAGGCAGGCGGCGCCGGCCGAGCGCACCTGGGCCAGCAGCAGGTCGAGCACCCGCGCCGCGGTGTCGGGGTCGAGGTTGCCGGTGGGCTCGTCGGCGAGGATCAGCGCCGGCCGGTGCACCAGCGCGCGGGCGATGGCCACGCGCTGCAGCTGGCCGCCCGACAGCTCGGCCGGCTGGCGCTGGCCGAGCCCGGCCAGGCCCACCTCGGCCAGCAGCGACTGCACGCGCGCCGCGTCGGGCCGGCCCAGCAGCAGCAGCGGCAGGCCGACGTTCTCGGCCACGCTCAGGTGCGGCAGCACGTGGAAGGCCTGGAACACGAAGCCGAGCTGCGCGCGCCGCAGCCGCGCGCAGGCGTCGTCGTCGGCGGTGGCCAGGTCGACGCCGGCGACGACCAGGCGGCCGTGGTCGGCGCGGTCGAGCCCGGCGATGCAGTTCAGCAGCGTCGACTTGCCGACGCCCGATTCGCCGAGCAGCGCGACGAACTCGCCGCGCGCCAGTTGCAGCCAGACGTCGTGGAACACCGCGACCTCGCCGTAGCGCTTGCTCAAGGCTTCGATGTTCAGCATGCCGGCGCCTCGCCGCGCGCCAGCGCGAGCAGCGCCGCGCGCGCCTGCGCCGGCGCGTCGGGCGCATCGCAGGCCACCACCTGGCGCGCCATGCCGCGCAGCCAGGTCAGCTGGCGCTTGGCCAGCTGCCGCGTCGCCGCGATGCCGCGCTCGGGCAGGGCCTGCAGTTCATCGCGGTCCAAGGCCGCCCAGGTCTGGCGGTAGCCCACGCAGCGCATCGAGGGCATTTCAGGGTTCAAGTCGCCGCGCGCGCGCAAGGCGCGCACTTCGTCGACCAGGCCGGCCGCCAGCATCGCGGCAAAGCGCTCGCCGATGCGCCGGTGCAGCCACTCGCGCGCTTGCGGCTCCAGCGCCAGCAGCGGCCAGGCCTGCGCATCGGCCGCGCGCTTGCCCTGCTGCCAGGCCGACAGCGGGCGGCCGCTGAGCGCGTGCACCTCCAGAGCGCGCTGGATGCGCTGCGCATCGTGCGGCGCCAGCCGCGCCGCGGTGGCGGGGTCGACGCGCGCCAGCTCGGCGTGCAGCGCCGGCCAGCCTTCGCGCGCGGCGCGCTCGTCCAGCGCGCGGCGCCGCGCGGGGTCGGCCGGCGGCATGGCGTCCAGGCCTTCGCGCAAGGCCTTGAAGTACAGCATCGTGCCGCCCACCAGCAGCGGCAGCCGGCCGCGCGCGCGGATCTCGGCGGCCAGCCGCGTGGCATCGGCGACGAACTGCGCGGCCGAATAGGCCTCGGCGGGGTCGCGGATGTCGATCAAGTGGTGCGCTACTTCAGCGCGCTCGGCCGCGCTCGGCTTGGCGGTGCCGACGTCCATGCCGCGGTAGACCAGGGCCGAGTCGACGCTGATGATCTCCACCTCGGCATGGCGCGCCAGGTCCAGCGCCACCGCGGTCTTGCCGGCGGCGGTGGGCCCGGCCAGGCACAGGCCCAGCGGCCGGCGGGGCGCGCTCATCGCGGCAGCGCGCGCACCAGCGTCCAGGCGACGGCGCCGGTCAGCAGCGACCAGAACGCCACGCCGTAGACCAGCGGCCGCACCGTGCCGTCGAGCGCCTGGCCCAGCCACCAGGCGATGCCGACCGCCACCGCAGCGATGACGAAGCCGGCCAGCGCCGAAGCCGCGCCCGCCTGCTCGGCGAAGGGCCCTACCGCGGCGGCCTGGCTGCAGGGCTGGTGCACGCCGTGGCCGATGGCGTACAGGCACTGCGGCAAGGCGATCGCCCACGCCGACTGCAGCCCCAGCGCCGCCGGCAGCGCCATCGCCAGGCCGCCGGCCACCGTGAAGGCCGCGCCGCGCTGCACCGCGCCCACCGGGCCGTAGGCATGCGCCCAGCGCCGGCAGACGAAGGTGCCGGCGATGTAGGCCAGCGAGCCGGCGCCCAGCACCGCGCCGTAGGCGGTGGGCGACAGGCCCAGCACGTCGATGTAGACGAAGGCCGAGCCGGCCAGCATCGTGAACAGGCCGCCGTAGGTGGCCGCGCTGAGCAGCACCCAGGCGACGAAGACGCGGTGCGTGGCAATGCGCCGCCAGGCCGCCAGCAGCACGCGCGGCCGGGTGGCGTCGGGCCGCAGGCGCATTGCCGTCTCGGGCAGCCGCAAGGCCACCACGGCCAGCGCCAGCGCGCCGCCGGCGGCCACCAGCGCCAGCGCGGCGCGCCAGCCGGCGGCGGCCGTCGCCAGCCCGCCCAGCGCTGGGCTTGCGATGGCGATCAGCCCGAGCCCGGTCATTGCCCAGGCCATCACCTGCGCGCCCTGGCGCGGCTCGTAGAGGTCGCGCAGCAAGGCGCGCGAGCAGACCACCGCCGCCGCCATGCCCAGGCCTTGCAGCGCGCGCCAGGCGATCAACGCGCCGATGCTGCCGGCCAGCGCCGCGCCCAGCGCGGCGGCCGTGTACAGCGCCAGCCCCCACAGCAGCACCGGGCGGCGGCCGACGCGGTCGGCGACCGGCCCCCAAAGCAGTTGCCCGCAGCCGAAGGCCAGCAGCACCGCTGCCATGGTCTGCTGCGCGGCGGCCAGCGAGGCGCCGAGCGAGCGCGTCAGCGCCGGCAGCGCGGGCAGGTAGAGGTCGGTGGTCAGCGGCTGCAGGCCGAGCAGCAGCGCCAGCACCCACGCCACCTGGGCGCGGCCGGGCGCCGGCGGCGCGGCATGCACCTCAGACGAAGCGCTCGTGCTCATCCAGGTAGCGCCATTGCCCGGGCGGCAACGGGCCCAGCGCGATGCTGCCGATGCGCACGCGCTTGAGCGCCAGCACGTCCAGGCCCACCAGGTCGCACATGCGGCGGATCTGGCGCTTGCGGCCTTCGCGCAGCACCACGCGCAGCTGGTCCTCGTTCTGCCAGCTCACGCGTGCCGGGCGCAGCGGCACGCCGTCGAGCACCAGGCCGTGGCGCAGGCGTTCGAGCTGCTCGTCGGGCAGGCGGCCGCCGCCGCGGTGCGCCACGCGCACGAGATATTCCTTCTCGACGCGCGTCTCGTCGCCGATCAGCAGCTTGGCGACGCGGCCGTCCTGCGTGAAGACCAGCAAGCCGGTGGAGTCGATGTCCAGCCGGCCGGCCGGCGCCAGGCCGCGCAGCTGAGCGGCGTTGAAGCGCGCGCGCGAGCGGTCGCCGCTCCAGCGGTTCTCGGGCCGCAGCAGCACGACGGCCGGCTCGTGGCCGTCCTCGGCCTGGCCGCTGACATAACCGATTGGCTTGTGCAACAGGATGGTGACCTGCCGCGCCTGCTGCTGCCGCGCCTGCGCATCGACCTCGATCACCGCATCGGGCCGCGCGCGCTGGCCGAGCACGGCCATGCCGCCGTCGACGCGCACCCAGCCGGCGGCGATCCACTCGTCGGCCTCGCGCCGCGAGGCGAGGCCGCGGTCGGTCATCAGCTTGGAGACGCGGGTGCCTTCGGGCGGCGGGGCGGGCGTGGGTGCTGTGGGCGGTGTGGGGGGCGTGGCCGCGGCGGCCGGCGCCGGCTTGCGCACGGGCGCCGGCCGCGGCGCGCGCGGCGGCATGGGCGCCGGCGCCGGACGCGGCGGGCGCGAAGGCGTCGATGCCGGTGCCGGTGCCGATGCGGGCAACGGCGCAGGCGGCGGCGCGACGCCGCGGCCGCGCAGCGGCCGCCGGCGCGGGTCGCGCGCCGGGGCCTGGGGCTTCAGGCTGAGCTTGGGGCGGTCGGATGACATCGAACCGGGGATTGGACCACGGGTCGACGCGACGGCTGCCCTGCACCGGCCCTACACCCGCGCAACACCCGCGCTACACCGCCACGTAGCGCCCCGGCTTGTGATTGACCGCCAGCGCGAAGTTCACCGCCAGCGCGCCCAGCACCGACAGGCCCAGCCGGCGGGCGTCCAGCCAGGGCGTGGCGGCCAGCAGGATGGCCAGGTCGATGGCCATCTGCACCTTGCCGGCGCGCCAGCCGCGCTTGTCCTGCAGCCACAGCACCAGCACGTTGAGCCCACCCAGGCTGGCGCGGTGGCGGAACAGGATCAGGAAGCCGGTGCCGGCCAGCAGCCCGCCGCCGATGGCCGCGAACAGCGGCGCCACGCGCTGCAGTTCCAGCCACTGCGGCACCCAGCCGGTGAGCAGCGCCAGCAGCGCCACGGCGCAGAAGGTCTTGATCGTGAAGCGCCGCCCCATGCGCTGCCAGGCCAGCCAGTAGAAGGGCAGGTTGAGCACGAAGAAGGCGGCGCCGAAGGGCACGCCGGTGGCGTAGTGCAGCACGAAGGCGATGCCGGCGGTGCCGCCGGTGACCATGCCCACGTGCTGGAACAGCAGCACCGCCAGCGCGACGAACAGCGTGCCCGTGGCCAGCGCCTGCAGGTCTTCCAGCAGGCTGTGGCGCTGGCTTACTCCACCCCCGCCAGGAACCACTTGATCAGCCCCTTGGCCGCGAAGCCCACCAGCCCGAAGCCGAGCGCGAGGAACAGCACGAAGGTGCCGAAGCGCCCGGCTTTCGACTCGCGCGCGAGCTGGAAGATGATGAACACCATGTACAGCATGAAGGCCGAGACGCCGAAGGTCAGGCCGAACTGTGCAATCTGTTCTTCGGTGTAGCCGAACATGGTGAGGTCTAGGGTCGGGCTTCGAGGCCGGTGGTGTCGACGAGGTCGCGGTAGGCGTGCCAGCTGGCATGCGCCAGCCAGGGCACGACGACCACCAGCCCCACCAGCGCGGTGGCCATGCCCAGCAGGCTCAGGATCATGATCAGCGCCGCCCACAGCGCCATCGGCGCGGGGTGGGCCATCACGACGCGCCAGCTCGTGAAGACGGCGGCCAGCACGCTGACCTTGCGGTCCAGCAGCAGCGGGATGGCGACCACGCTGGACGCGAACACCGGCGCCGCCAGCAGCGCGCCCAGCATCAGCCAGGCCTCGAACAGCCAGCCTTGCGGCGCCAGCACCACCACGCGCAGGAAGTCGGCCGGGTTGCGCACCGGCGCGCCGGCGTAGCCGATGATCAGCGAGGCCGAGGTCAGCACCCAGCCGGTGCCGGCCAGCGCCAGCAGCGAGCCGAACAGCACCAGCCGCGAATCGTCGGGCTTCCACACGCGCAAGGCGGTGGCCAGGCTGGCGGGGCGGCCGCGGTCGAGTTCACGGCTCACCGCGTAAAGCCCTGTGGCGACGATCGGCGCCACCAGCAAGAAGCCGGTGAAGGCGCCGGTGAGCAGCCAGAACTGCTGGCCGGCGACGGCGATCAAGGCCGCGCCGAACAGCGCCGCGGCCAGGCCGTGCAGCAAGCCGGGCAGCGGGCAGCGCATCAAGTCCTTCCAGCCGCGCGCCAGCCAGCCCAGCGGCCGCCACAGCGGGATGGGTTTGACGGTGAAGCTTCTGGATTCGGCCAGCGCCTGAGGGTTGCGCAAGTTGTCGGGCCATTGCATGGGTGGTGCATCCTGCCTGCCGATCGACGGCCGGCTCATGATCGAAGTCAAGCCACGGTGGAGTCTCGCACCAGCGCGGCGGCGGTGGCGGCCAGCTCGGCGGCGTCGCCGCGTTGCAGGCGGATCGACGGTGCGGCCGCCAGCCCGGGGTAGCTGCGCCGCATCGAGCGTTCGTACAAGGGGTCGTAGTGCTCGGCCATCAGCGCCGCGGCCAGCTGCGGCCACTGGCCGCCGTGCGCCAGTGCCTGCCAGTGGGCCACGCGCTCGCGGCCGCGCAGCTCGACCAGCGCGTCGAGCAGCCGGCACAGCGGCGCCGGGTCGAGCGTGCTGTCGCGGTAGTCGTCGAGCAGCAGCGCCACGCGCGCCGCGTCGTCGGTGTCGACGCGCAGGCACCGGCCGCGGCCGTGCATGGCGGCCAGCAGCGCCTCGGGCACGCGCAGGCTGCCGATGCGCGCGCTCTCGCTTTCGACGAACACCGGCCGCGCGGCGTCGCCGCCGGCCAGCGCTTGCCAGACGGCGGTGTCGAAGGCCTTCTGCGTCGGCTGCGGCTGCCCCGGCAGCGCGCCGAGCACCGAGCCGCGGTGGCGCGCCAGGCCTTCGAGGTCGAGCACCTGCGCGCCGGCGTCGCGCAGCGCCTGCAGCAGCCGCGTCTTGCCGCTGCCGGTGCGGCCGCACAGCACGCGGTAGTCGTAGCGTTCGGGCAGCGTGTCGAGCGCCGTGCGGACGTGGGCGCGAAAAGCCTTGTAGCCGCCTTGCAACTGCCCGGTGCGAAAGCCGATCTGCGACAGCACCAGCGCGAGGCTGCCCGAGCGCTGGCCGCCGCGCCAGCAGTAGACCAGCGGCCGCCATTCGCGCGGCTTGTCCTGCACGTGGGCTTCCAGCAGCGCGGCGATGCGCCGCGTCACCAGCGCCGCGCCGAGCTTGCGCGCGGCCAGCGGCGAGGTCTGCACGTACAGCGTGCCGACGCGCGCGCGCTCGTCGTCGTCGAGCACCGGCCAGTTCAGCGCGCCGGGCAGGTGGTCCTCGGCGAACTCGGCCGGCGAGCGCACGTCGATCAGCTCGTCGAAGCCGCCGGCCAGCGCGGCGGCCACGGTGATGGGTTGCGGACCTTGCGCCATTTCAGGCTGGGGCTGCGACGGCATCGAGCAGCTCGCTCTCGATGCGCAACTGCGCCTTCGGCTGCTGCAGCACCGGGCCGTTGACGAGGAAGGTGTCTTCCACCCGCTCGCCCAGCGTCGTGACCTTGGCCAGCTGCAGGTTGATCTGGTGGCGCGCCAACACGCGGGCGATGGCGTAGAGCAGCCCGCTGCGGTCGCTGGCGGTGACGGTCAGCAGCCAGGCCTGGGCGCGCTCGTCGGGCGCCAGCGTGATGCGCGGCACCACCGGAAAGCTCTTGACGCGCCGCGACACGCGGCCGCGGCTGGGCTCGGGCAGTGGGCCGCCGCTGGCCAGCGCCTGCGCGGCCTGCGTCTCCACCAGCGAGATCAGGCTGCGGTAGCCGCTGTCGTCGTCGCTTTCCAGCCGGTTGCTGACGACCTGGAAGGTGTCCAGCGCGTAGCCGCTGCGCGTGGTGTGGATCTTGGCGTCCTGGATGCTGAAGCCGCCGGCGTCGAAATAACCGCAGATGCGAGCGAACAGGTCGGGCTGGTCGGGCGAGTACACCAGCACCTGCAGCCCGTCGCCCACGGCCGACGGCCGCGCCCGCACGATGGGCACCTGGGTCTCGATGTGGCGCCACAGCGAGCGCGCGTGCCAGGCGATGTCGCCGGCGTCGTGGCGCGCGAAGTAGCTCACGTCCAGCGTCTTCCACAGCGGCTCTTCGGTGCCGGGCAGCGCCGACAGCAGCGCCAGCTTCTGCCGCGCCTCCTGCTTGCGCGCCTCGATCTCGGCGTCGAGGTTGGGCCGTGCGCCGCCGAGGGCGCGCAGCGTCAGCCGGTACAGGTCTTCCAGCAGCTTGCCCTTCCACGCGTTCCACACCTTGGGGCCGGTGCCGCGCACGTCGGCCACGGTCAGCAGGTACAGCGCGGTCAGCCGCCGCTCGCTGCCCATCAGCCGCGCGAAGCCAGAGATGACGTCGGCGTCCGACAGGTCCTCCTTCTGCGCGACGCGGCTCATCGTCAGGTGGTGGCGCACCAGGAACTCGATGAGCTGCGCGTCGCTCTTCGGGATGCGGTGGTCGCGGCAGAAGCGCCGCGCCTCCAGCGCGCCCAGCTCGCTGTGGTCGCCGCCGCGGCCCTTGGCCACGTCGTGGAACAGCGCCGCCACGTACAGCACCCAGGGCGGGTCGAAGGTGCTGGCCAGCTGGCTGCAGAACGGGTACTCGTGCGCGTGCTCGGGGATGAAGAAGCGGCGCACGTTGCGCAGCACCATCAGGATGTGCTGGTCCACCGTGTAGACGTGGAACAGGTCGTGCTGCATGCGGCCGACGATGCGCCGGAACACCCACAGGTAGCGCCCCAGCACGCTGGTGCGGTTCATCTGCCGGAAGGCGTGCGTCTGGCCCTTGGGCTGGCGCAGGATGTCCATGAACAGCTCGCGGTTCAGCCCGTCGCGGCGGAACTCGGCGTCCATCAGGTTGCGCGCGTTGTACAGCGCGCGCAGCGTGCGCGCCGACAGCCCACGTAGCCCAGGCGTCTGCTGGTAGACGAGAAAGGTCTCCAGGATGGCGTGTGGGTTGTCCTCGTACAGGCTGTCGCGCGCCACTTCGAGCATGCCGCCGCGGTCGAGGAAGCGCGCGTTGATCGGCCGCATGGGCGCGCGCTCGCTGCCCATGATGCGTTCCTCGATGTTGAGCAGCAGGATCTCGTTGAGCTGCGTCACCGCCTTGGCCGCCCAGTAGTAGCGGTGCATCAGCACCTCGCTGCGGCGCTGGCCGTTGGTCTCCTTGAGGCCGAAGCTGTCGGCCACGGCGGTCTGCAGGTCGAACACCAGGCGGTCTTCGCGGCGCCCGGCCACCAGGTGCAGCCGCGCGCGGATCAGGCGCAGTACGCCTTCGTGCTTGCGCAGCTGCTGGGCCTCGAAAGGCGTCACCAGGCCCTTGGCCGCCAGCTCGCCCCAGGTGCGGCCGAGCCCGGCGGCGCGCGCCACCCAGATCAGCACCTGCAGGTCGCGCAGGCCGCCGGGGCTTTCCTTGCAGTTGGGCTCCAGCGAATACGGCGTGCCTTCGTACTTGACGTGGCGCTGGCTCATCTCCAGCGTCTTGGCGCGCAGGAAGGCCTTGGCGTCCATCGCCGCGTCGGTGGCCTTGCGGAAGGCGTTGTACAGCCGGCGCCGGCCGCAGACCGGGCGGCTTTCCATCAGCGCGGTCTGGATGGTGACGTCGCGCGCCGCCTCGCTGACGCATTCGTCCACCGTGCGCACCGACCAGCCGATCTCCAGCCCGACGTCGAAGCAGGCGGTGAGGAAGCCGCTGATCAGCTCCTGCGGCTCGGCGCCGCCGCCGACGCCGGGCAGCAGGATCAGCACGTCGATGTCGGAGTACGGGAACAGCTCGCCGCGGCCGTAGCCGCCCACCGCCACCAGCGCGGCGTCGGCCGGCATCGCGGCCAGCGCCCACAGGTCGCACAGCGTCTGGTCGACGTGGCGGGCCAGCGCGCGCACCAGCCGCGCCGCCGCCGGCGCGCTGGGGCGGCTGGCGCCGAAGCGCTGCAGCAGCGCCGCCTTGCCTTCGCGAAAGCGCGTGCGCAGCGCGGCCACGCCGGTGTCGGCCGCCAGCAGCTGCGGCACGGCGGCGGACACGGACATCGCCTCAGGTCGCGGCCGTGGTCGCCGCCGGGGCCGCCGCCGGGGCCGCGGCGGCGCCCGGCGCAGCGGCCGGTGCCGTCCCGGCCTGGCCGCCATAGCCCAGCGGCGCGAAGGCCGGCGGCGGCGGGCTGCCGGCCGAGACCGTCAGCACCTCGTAGCCGGTTTCGGTGACCAGCACCGTGTGCTCCCACTGCGCCGACAGCGAGCGGTCGCGCGTCACGATGGTCCAGCCGTCGTAAGGCCGGCCGCCCTTGCGGTCTTCCTTGATGTCGCGGCGGCCGGCGTTGATCATCGGCTCGATCGTGAAGATCATCCCCGGCACCAGCTCTTCCAGCGTGCCGGGGCGGCCGTAGTGCAGCACCTGCGGCTCTTCGTGGAAGCGCGCGCCGACGCCGTGGCCGCAGAACTCGCGCACGACCGAGTAGCCGGCGTGCTCGGCGAACATCTGGATCGCGTGGCCGACGTCGCCCAGCCGCGCCCCGGGGCGCACCTTGACGATGCCCTTCCACATCGCCTCGAACGTGATCTGGCACAGCCGCTTGGCGGCGATGCTGGCCTCGCCGATCACGAACATGCGGCTGTTGTCGCCGTGCCAGCCGTCCTTGATGACGGTGACGTCGACGTTGAGGATGTCGCCGTTCTTCAGCGGCCGCTCGTCGGGGATGCCGTGGCAGACCACGTCGTTGAGCGAGGTGCACAGCGACGCCGGGTACGCCGGGTAGCCCGGCGGCTGGTAGCCCAGCGTGGCCGGCACGCCGCCTTGCACCTTGACCATGTGCTCGTGCGCCAGGCGGTCGATCTCCTTGGTGGTGACGCCGGCGCGGATGTGCGGCGTCAGCAGGTCCAGCACCTCGGAGGCCAGCCGTCCGGCGACGCGCATGCCTTCGATGTCGGCGGCGGATTTGATGGCAATAGACATGGTCTGGATTATTCCATCGCAACCCTAGAATCCGGGTTTTCCTTGACCCTGCCGGGATCTCATGTCGCCGACGCCCCTCCATCTGATGCACTTCGAGGGCGGCGACGCCCTCCCGGCCTTCCGCGCGCAAGCCCTGCTGGCGCGGCTGCAGGCGGCGTGCCCGCGGGTGGCCGCGGTGGCCGCGCGCTTCGTGCACTGGGCGGCCTTCGACGCGGCGCCGGACCGCGCCGCCGTCGACAAGCTGGCGGCGCTGCTCGACTACGGCGACGCCTATGCCGGCCCGGTTGCCGGTGGCGAGCTGATCGTCGTGATGCCGCGCCTGGGCACCGTCTCGCCCTGGGCCAGCAAGGCCAGCGACATCGCGCACAACTGCGGGCTGGCGCTGCACCGCGTCGAGCGCGTCGTCGAGTTCCGGCTGACGCTGGAAAAGCGCCTGCTCGGCGCCGCCCGGCCGCTGCAGGCCGACGAGCGCCAGGCGCTGGCCGCGCTGCTGCACGACCGCATGACCGAGGCGGCCGCCTTCGAGCGCGAGGCCGCGGCGCATTTGTTCGACCCGCGCCCGGCGCCGCCGCTGGCGCATGTCGACGTGCTGGGCCGCGGCGCGCCGGCGCTGCGCGAGGCCGATGCCGAGTGGGGCCTGGCGCTGGCCGCGGACGAGATCGACTACCTCGTCGACGCCTTCAAGGCGCTGGGCCGCAACCCCAGCGACGTCGAGCTGATGATGTTCGCGCAGGCCAACAGCGAGCATTGCCGGCACAAGATCTTCAACGCCGACTTCACCATCGACGGCGAGCGCCAGCCGCTGTCGATGTTCGGCATGATCCGCCACACCGAGCAGACGAGCCCGCAGCACAGCATCGTCGCCTACAGCGACAACGCCGCGGTGATGGAGGGCCACGCCGTCGAGCGCTGGGGGCCGCAGGGCTTCACCAACGCGCCGGCCTACGGCGCGCGCGAAGAGACGGCGCACGTGCTGATGAAGGTGGAGACGCACAACCACCCGACGGCGATCAGCCCCTTTCCCGGCGCCGCCACCGGCGCCGGCGGCGAGATCCGCGACGAAGGCGCCACCGGCCGCGGCGCGCGGCCCAAGGCCGGGCTGACCGGCTTCTCGGTCGGCCATCTGCGGCTGCCCGGCGCGCCGGAGCGCTGGGAGCAGGGCGGTGTCGGCAAGCCCGGGCACATCGCCGGCGCGCTGCAGATCATGACCGAGGGGCCGCTCGGCGGCGCGGCCTTCAACAACGAGTTCGGACGTCCCAATCTAGGCGGTTATTTCCGCGTCTTCGAGCAGCCGGTGGCCGGCGTGATGCGCGGCTATCACAAGCCCATCATGATCGCCGGCGGGCTGGGCGCGATCAGCGCCGGCCAGACGCACAAGAAGCCTTTCGGCGCCGGCACGCTGCTGGTGCAGCTGGGCGGGCCCGGCATGCGCATCGGCATGGGCGGCGGCGCTGCCAGCAGCATGGCCGCCGGCAGCAACACCGCGGCGCTGGACTTCGACAGCGTGCAGCGCGGCAACCCCGAGATCCAGCGCCGCGCGCAGGAGGTCATCAACCACTGCTGGGCGCTTGGAGCGTTGAATCCGATCCTCGCCATCCACGACGTCGGCGCCGGCGGCATCAGCAATGCCTTCCCCGAGCTGGTCGACGGCGCCGGCAAAGGGGCAACGTTCGACTTGCGCCGCGTGCCGCTGGAAGAAAGCGGCCTCGCGCCGCGCGAGATCTGGTGCAACGAAAGCCAGGAGCGCTACGTGCTGGCGCTGAACCCCGACCTGCTGCCGCTCTTCCAGCAGATGTGCGCGCGCGAGCGCTGCCCCTTCGCCGTGGTGGGCGTCGCCAGCGACGCGCCGCAGCTGGTGCTGGAAGACGGCCCGCAGGGCGAGCGCGTGATCGACATGCCGATGGAGGTGCTGCTCGGCAAGCCGCCGCGCATGCAGCGCGACGTGCAGCGCGTGGTGCGCCGCGAAGCCGCGCTGGACCTCACCGGCGTCCAGCTGGAGCAGGTGGCGCTCGACGTGCTGCGCCACCCCACCGTCGGCAGCAAGCGCTTCCTGGTGACGATCGGTGACCGCACGGTGGGTGGCCTGTCGCACCGCGACCCGATGGTCGGCCCCTGGCAGGTGCCGGTGGCCGATTGCGCGGTGACGCTGGCCGACTACCGCGGCTTTGCCGGCGAAGTGATGTGCATGGGCGAGCGCACGCCGCTGGCCGCGCTGGACGCGCCGGCCTCGGGCCGCATGGCGGTGGGCGAGGCCATCACCAACGCGCTGGCGGCGCCGATCGAGCTCTCGCGCGTCAAGCTCAGCTGCAACTGGATGGCCGCCTGCGGCGAGCCCGGCGAAGACGCGGCGCTGTACGACACCGTCAAGGCGGTGGGCATGGCGTTGTGCCCGGCCTTGGGCATCGGCGTGCCGGTGGGCAAGGATTCGCTGTCGATGCGCACGCGCTGGACCGATGGCGGTCAGGCCAAGCAGGTCACCGCGCCGGTCTCGCTGATCGTCACCGCCTTCGCGAGCGTGGCCGACGTGCGCGGCACGCTGACGCCGCAGCTCGCGGGCGGCGACACCACGCTGCTGCTGGTCGACCTCGGCCAGGGCCGGCGGCGCATGGGCGGCTCGATGCTGGCGCAGGTGCTGGGGCAGTTCGGCAGCGAGGTGCCCGACCTCGACGAGCCGGCGCAGCTGAAAACGCTGGTGGCGGCCGTCAACGCGCTGCGCGAGCAGGGCCTGATCCTCGCCTACCACGACCGCAGCGACGGCGGCCTGTGGGCCTGCGTCTGCGAGATGGCGTTTGCCGGCCGCCGCGGCGTGAGCTTGAACGTCGACATCCTCGTGACCGACAGCGACGGCATCGCCGACAGCCGCGCCGAGTACGGCGACTCCAAGAACTGGGCCGCGCAGGTGGGCGAGCGCCGCAACGAGCTGATGCTGCAGGCGCTGTTCAACGAAGAGCTGGGCGTCGTGCTGCAGGTGGCCAGCGAGCAGCGCGACCGCGTGATCGGCGTCTTGCGCGAACACGGCCTGTCGCGCCACACGCACGTCATCGGCAAGACGCAAGACCGCGGCGTGGTCGAGGTCTGGCGCGACACCAAGCTGCAGTTCAGCGCCCCGCTGCAAGACCTGCAGCAGGCCTGGGACCACGTGAGCTGGCAGATCGCGCGCCAGCGCGACAACCCCGAATGCGCCGATGCCGAGCACGCCGCGGCCGGCGCCGCCGACGACCCCGGCCTGCACCGGCACCTCAGCTTCGACCCGGCGGCCGGCGCGGCGCCGGCGGCCGGGCTGGCGCCGGCGGTGGTCGGCGCCGCGCGGCCCAAGGTCGCCATCCTGCGCGAGCAAGGCGTCAACTCGCACCTGGAAATGAGTTATGCGATGGCACAGGCCGGCTTCGAGAGCTACGACGTCCACATGTCCGACCTGCAGGCCGGCCGCGCGCGGCTGGCCGACTTCCAGGCACTGGTGGCCTGCGGCGGCTTCAGCTACGGCGACACGCTGGGCGCCGGCGAAGGCTGGGCGCGCTCGATCCTCTTCAACCCGCAGCTGGCCGAGGCGTTCGCCGCCTTCTTCAACCGCCCGGACACGCTGGCCTTGGGCGTCTGCAACGGCTGCCAGATGATGGCCGCGCTGTCGCCGCTGATCCCCGGCACGCAGGACTGGCCGCGCTTCACGCGCAACCGCAGCCAGCAGTTCGAGGCCCGGCTGTCGCTGGTGGAAGTGCTGGCCAGCCCCAGCGTCTTCTTCGCCGGCATGGCGGGCAGCCGCATGCCGATCGCGGTCGCTCATGGCGAGGGTTATGCCGACTTCAGCCGCCGCGGCGACGCCGCGCGCGTCCAGCGCGCGCTGCGCTTCGTCGACCACCACGGCCGCGCGACCGAGGCCTACCCCTTCAACCCCAACGGCAGCCCCGACGGCCTGACCGCGGTGACCACCGCCGACGGCCGCTTCACCGCGCTGATGCCGCACCCCGAGCGCGTGTTCCGCAACGTGCAGATGAGCTGGAGCGGCGGCGACGTGTCGGCGCCCAGCCCCTGGATGCGGATGTTCCGCAACGCGCGGCAGGCGCTGGGCTGAGCCGCCGGTTCAGAAGCGGTCGATCAGCCCCTGCTGCAGCGCCGATTCGGGGTTGGATCCGGCCTCGCGCACGCGGCGCAGCGCCAGCGGCGCCGAGGCGCCCAGGCTTTTCAACAGGCAGGCCGCAGTGGTGCCGGTGCGGCCGATGCCGGCGGCGCAGTGCAGCAGCAGGCTGCGGCCGCCGCGCACGCGCTCGGCCATCAGCAGCACCGTGTCGCGGTAAGCCAGCGCCTCCGCGGCGAGGCCGAAGTCCTGCATCGGCAGGTGCGTCCAGTCGAAGGGCAGGCTGCCGTCTTCGATGGCCTTGGCATAGGCCGGCGACAGGCGCTCCACCTCGAACAGCGGGTTCAGGCACAGCACGTCGTGCAGCCCCGTGCGGCGCGCCTCGGCCAGGAACTCGGCCCAGGGCTCCAAGCGGCCGGGCATCGAACTCAGCCACACGCGGCCGCCTCGTTCGGCGGCCGCGGCGGGCAGTTCGAGCGGCCTGAACGGCACCGGGTGGGTCGCTCTCGTCAGCGTCGGCGGCGCTTCAGCCGCGCCACTGCTCGATGCCGGCGATCGCCCAGTTGCGGCTGCCGTCGGCCGGCTTCACCAGGTGCCAGACCTCGTCCACCGCCACCGGCGCGGCGCCGGCGGCTTCGCGCAACTGGCCACGGAAGCGCACGCTGACCACTTGGCGGCCGGGCTCCTCGGCAACGTCGAGCACCTCGGACTCGATCGCCAGCACCTCCGTGTGCTGCGCCTCGGCACCGCGTTCCTGCAGGTCGAGGCTCAGCTCGGCAAACATCTCCGGCGTGGTGAAGGCGCGCAGGTCGTCGCGGTCGCCGGCGTCGTTGGCCGCCTGCAGGCGGATGAAGATCATCTTGGCGGTGCGCGCAAAGGCCTCGGCATCGAAGGCGGCGGGCACGAAGGCCTTGGCCACGGCCGGCGCGGCGACGACGATGGGCTCGGCCGGCAGCGGCGTGGCGGCCGGCGTGAACGCAGCGGGCGCGGCGTTCGGCGCCGCGTTCGGTGCCGCGTTCGGCGACGGGTTCTGCTGCGGCCACGCCACCTGCGCGCCACCGCCCGGCGCGGCGCGATAGCTGTTGCCGGCCGGCTGCGGCTGCTTGCGGCGCAGCACCATGCGCAGCACGACGACGGCGGCCAGCACCAGCAGCGCGATCAGCAGGAAGCTGCCGAAGGCCTCGCCCAGGCCGAGGTGGCTCATCAGCGCGGCCAGGCCCAGGCCGGCGGCCAGGCCGGCCAGCGGGCCCATCCAGTTGCGCTTGGGCGCGGCAGCCGCCGCGGCCGCGCCGGTCGTGGCGGCGGCGGGAGCGGCCTGCTGCTGCGCCGGCGTGCCCTGCTGCATGGGCGCCGCGGGCTTGCCCGGCGCCGTGTCGGGCGCGGTGCGCGCCGGCATGTCGCGGTTCATGCCCGAGTTGCGGCCGCCGCCCAGGCGCTTGGCGTCGGCGTCGACGGTGGCCAGGCCCATGACCAGGGCCAGGCCCAGGGCGACGAAGGAGGCAGTTTTCATGGTGGGGTCGAGGTCCGGAGTCGGTCGGATGGGGTCGCAGTGTGGTGCAAAACGGCGCCGCCGCCGCCGATGACCTTGGGGCGCTTGTGTGCAAGCTTGAAGGCGGCGGGGCCGGCCCCACACTGGTCGCGGGGTCCATCATCGGGCCTTCGCAGGATGGAAGGGAGCTCGATGGTCACCGTCTGGTGGGTGCTGTGCGTGCTGCTGATCGTCGCCGGCCTCGCCGGCACGGTGCTGCCGGCGCTGCCGGGGCCGCTGCTGGTGCTGGCCGGCATCGTGCTGGGTGCCTGGATCGACGACTTCCAGCGCGTGGGCGGCTGGACGCTGGGCTTCGTGGCGCTGCTGGCGGTGCTGGCCTGGGTGCTGGACCACCTGGCCGGCGTGATGGGCGCGCAGCGCGCCGGCGCCAGCCGGCTGGCGCTGCTGGGCGCCGCGGTCGGCACGGTGGCGGGGCTCTTCATGGGCATCGTCGGCGTGCTCTTCATGCCGCTGGTCGGCGCCGCGGTCGGCGAGTACATCGACCGCCGCGAGCACGGCCGCGCGCTGCAGGTCGGCATGAGCACCTGGATCGGCATCATGCTGGGGCTGCTGGCCAAGGTGGTGCTCAGCGTGATGATGGTGGGCGTGTTCGTCGCCGCGCTGTGGTGGTGAGCGGCGCGGCTCAGGCGCGCGCCAGCAGGGCCAGCCATTCGCGCAGCACGTAGCGGCAGCGCGCAATGCCGTCGGGCGAGGGCAGGTAGTCGCCCAGGCTGCGCGGCGCCACGCGTTCGGTGATGCCCACCGGCGCCGGCACGATCTCCAGGCTCAAGTCCGCGGCGTCGCGCGCGCGCCGGAAGTGGCCCAGCGCGCGCGGCATGTGGGCCTCGTGCGTGACCAGCACCAGGCGCGACACCGCGGCCGCCGGCGGCAGCGCCCGCAGCAGGTCCACGCTGCGCAGCGCGTTCTCGTGGGTGTCGCGCGAATGGTCTTCGGCCCAGCGCAAGGGCTGGCGGAACTCGTCGCGCGCGATGCGGGTGGCGATGGCGGCTTCGGTCGGGCCCACGTCGGCGCCCGGGCTCAAGCCGCCGCTGAAGGCCAGCGCGTAGCCCGTGCGGCGGCTGAGCCAGACGCCGTAGCGCAGCCGCTCGATCGAGATCGGCGTCAGGCTGAAGTCGGCGTACTCGGCCGGCCGGTTGCGGCCGCCGCCGAGCACGAGGATCAGCGTCTGCCCCTTGGCCGGCGCGCTGCGCGCCAGGCCGTCGGGGTCGCGCAGCGCCGGCGGCGGGTTCAGCAGCCAACGGCCCAGGTGGTCGGCCGCCACGTGCGTGCAGCAGGCCCAGATCAGCGCCACGCCCAGCAGCACCAGCGCCCAGCCGGTGCGCGGCCGGCGCCGCCGCCAGGCCGTGCCCAGCAGGATCAGCACCAGCCAGGGCACCGGCGGCAGCAGCAGAGCCGACAGCAGCAGCTTCAGGCCATCCAGCCCCATGGATTGCAGCCAGGCGTTCATCGGCGGGATCGCTTATGGTGTGAACCGGACATTGTGCCCAGCGGCCGCTGGCCGGCCGCCCCGGGGCCTCAACGAAAACAGGAGCCGTGCATGAATCTGCAAACCATCACACTGGCCGGCGGCTGCTTCTGGTGCACCGAAGCGGTGTACGAACTGGTCGACGGCGTGCAGGCGGTCGAATCGGGCTACGCCAACGGCCACGTGGCCGACCCCAGCTACGAGCAGGTGTGCGGCGGCGACACCGGCCATGCCGAGGTGGTGCAGGTGCGCTTTGACGCCGACCGCATCCCCTTGCGCGAGGTGCTGGAGATCTTCTTCAACATCCACGACCCGACCACGCGCAACCGCCAGGGCAACGACGTCGGGCCGCAATACCGCTCGGGCATCTACTGGTCGGACCCGGCGCACGAGGCGGTGGCGCGCCAGGTGTGGGCCGAGGCCGACCAGGCGCTGGGCGGCCGCGTGGTGACCGAATTGCAGCCGCTGGCCAACTACTGGCGCGCCGAGGACTATCACCAGCACTACTTCGCCAACCACCCGCAGCAGGGCTACTGCGCGGCGGTGGTGGGGCCGAAGGTGGAGAAGTTCCGCAAGACCTTCAAGTCGCGGCTGCGTTCCTGAGCGCGCGCTTCGGCGCCGCTGGCGGCTCGGCCATCGATTCGAGCTGCCGCAGCACCGCCGCGGCGGTAAGCGCGGGCTGCTCCATCGGGTACAGGTGCGAGCCCTCGATCCATTCGAGCCGCTCGCGCACCAGGCGGCGCGTGGCCTCCAGCCCCACCTGCCGGCCCTCGGTGGACTGCGTGCCGCCGATGTAGGCCACCGGGCAGCGCGGCGGGTGCAGGCGCAGCACGGCGTCCAGGTGGTCGGGCACGGTGTCGTAGAGGCGGCTTTCCACCTCGCGCCGGAAGCCCAGGCGCAGCCCGCCTTGCGGGTCGGGCTCGAAGCCGCTGGCCAGGTAGTCGCCCAGCACCGCGGCGTCCCAGCGGGCGAAGCTGCGCTTGGCCTCGAAATGCTGGCGCACGGCGTCGGCCGAGGGCCAGTGGTGGCGCCGCCGCTGCGACACCCGCGACGGCGACACCTGGCCCATCAGCCGCGTCGCCTTCAGCATGCGCACGCTGCGCGCCCGCCAGCCGCCGAGCACCGGCGAATCCAGCAGCACCACGCCGGCGGCCAGTTCCGGCCGGCGGCAGGCCACCAGCAGGCTGAGGTAGCCGCCCAGCGAGTGCCCCACCAGGTAGGCCGGGCCCTGCAGGCCGCTGCGCTCGATGAAGTGGATCAGCTCGTTGCGCGTCGGCCGCCAGTTGCTGGCCACCGGCCAGGCCGGGTCGTGGCCCAGCTTGTCGGGCGCCAGCACGCGCCAGCCGGCGGCGGCCCAGTGCGCGAACAGCTTGCGGTAGGTGCCGGCGGGAAAGCTGTTGGCGTGCGAAAAGACGATGGTTCGGTTCATGCCTGGCGGCATTGTCGCCCGGCCGGACGGGGCCGGCCCTCAAGCTGCGGCGGCCGGCGCCGATACCTCCTGACAGGCTCACGACCGGCGACAGCAATTGTTCGATCGCGATATCCACACCGCCAAGGCCCTGGTCATCGACGGCAACCCGACGTCGCGCAGCGTCATGGCCGCGCAGTTGCGCGACCTCGGCGTCCAGCAGATCCGCCAGATGGCCAAGGTGCAGGACGCGCGCCTGCTGCTGGAGGAAAGCCCGCACGACATCGTGCTGTGCGAGATGAACTTCGAGGGCGCGCCGATGTCCGGCCAGGACCTGCTGGACGAGCTGCGCCGCGAGCAGCTGCTGCCGCACAGCACCGTCTTCATGCTGGTGACCGGCGAGGCCAGCTACGCGCAGGTGATGGAGGCCGCAGAGGCCACCGTCGACGGCTACCTCGTCAAGCCCTATTCGGGCCAGGTGCTGGCCGAGCGGCTGGCCGAGGTGCGGCGCCGCAAGCGCTCGCTCAAGGCCATCTACCAGGCCATCCAGTCGGGCGACTTCGTGCGCGCCGCGGCGCTGGCCGAAGCGCGCTTCCAGCAACGCGAGCCGTACTGGAGCTTCGCCGCCCAGGTGGCCGCCGAGCTGTGGCTGCGCGCCGACCAGCCGGCGCGCGCGCTGGCCATCTACCAGGCGGTGGTGGCCGACAAGGGCCTGGGCTGGGCCAAGGCCGGCGTCGCGCGGGCGCGGCTGGCCACCGGCGAGCTGGCCGCCGCGCGGCGCCAGCTCGAAAGCCTGGTCGTCGAAGTACCCGGTTATGCGGACGCCCACGATTTGCTGGGCCGCGTGCTGGTGGAGCAGGGCGAGTTCGCGCCGGCGCTGGAGGCCTTCCGCGCCGCCGCGCAGCTGACGCCGGGCTGCCTGCTGCGCATGCAAAGCCGCGGCAGCCTGGCCTTCTTCGAGGGCCACAAGGGCGAGGCGGCGCAGCACCTGGAGCGCACCATCAACCTCGGCCGCAAGTCCAAGCTGTTCGACCCCGGCTGCCTGCTGCTGCTGGGGCTGGCGCGGCTGGACCTGGCCGACGGCCGCGGCCTGGCCGCCGTGGCCGACCAGGTCAACGCCTTGCAGCAGGCGCGGCCCGACGAGCGCCGGCTGGCCCACCTGCAGCGCGTGCTGGCCGGCTTGGTGGCGCTGCAGGCGCGGCGGCACGACGAGGCGCTGACCCTGGCGCAGACGCTGGCCGCCGCCGCGCTGGAGCGCGACTTCGACCTGGAGGCCGCCGCCTCGACCATCGCCTTGTGGGCGCGGCTGTGGACGCGGCTGCCCGCCGGCGACCTGCCGGCCAAGGACTTCGACGCCTTGCTGCGCCAGATCGGCCTGCGCTTTTGCGTCTCCAAGGCCAGCACCGAGATGCTGGTGGCCGCCGCCGAGGGCCATGCCCAGGCCGCCGAGACGCTGCGCAACTGCCAGGCGGTGATCGGCAACATCGCCGAGCAGGCGCTCAACCAGTCGCTCGGCCAGCAGGTGCCGGCGGCCATCGAGCTGCTGCTGCAGCAGGGCGAGCACACGCGCAACGGCAAGCTGATCGACATGGCCGCCGCCGTGGCCCGCCGCCACCCGGCGCAGGTGCCCGACGTGCACGCCGTGCAGGCCCAGGTGCAGCAGATGCAGCAGGCCTACTGCGCGCCGCTGACCCACATCGCCGGCGTGCGCCGCTCGGCGCGCATGCCGGGCGGCGTGGTGTTGCGCACTTGACTAGACGATCCGATCGCTCGGCTGGCTGATTTTCCGCATGGGGTCGTAGCGGCCCGAGTCCACCATCAGCGGATGCGGGCTGTCGCCGCCGTCCCAGCGCGGGTCGTCGATGCCTTCGAACACCTCGCGCAGGCGCTGGCCCCAGGTGCTGTGGATCATGTTGAAGTACGGGTTGCCTTCGTCGATGCAGACATGCTCGTCGCTTTGCAGCTGGCCTTCGCGGTAGACCAGCAGGTCCAGCGGCAGGCCCACCGAGAGGTTGGACTTGAGCGTGCTGTCCATCGACACCAGCGCGCACTTGGCGGCCTCGTCCAGCGGCGTGGTGGGCGTCAGCACGCGGTCGAGGATGGGCTTGCCGTACTTGCTTTCGCCCACCTGGAAGAAGCAGGTCTCGCGCGTCGCCTCGATGAAGTTGCCGGCCGAGTAGACCAGGAACATGCGCATCGCCTCGCCCTTGATCTGGCCGCCGAAGATCATGCTGGCGTTGAAGTCGATGCCGCTGGCCTTCAGCGACGGCCCGTCCTGCGTGTGCACGCGGCGCACCGCCGAGCCGAGCACGCGCGCGGCGTCGAACATGCTGGTGGCGTTCCAGATCGTGATCGGCTCGTGGTCGCCGTTGTCCAGCCGCTCGACCTGCAGGATCTCGCGCACGCACTGGCTGATGCTCAGGTTGCCGGCCGACAGCATCACCATGAAGCGGTCGCCCGGCTTCTCGTAGATGATCATCTTGCGGAAGGTGCTGATCTGGTCCATGCCGGCATTGGTGCGGCTGTCGGACAGGAACACGAGTCCGGCGTTCAGGCGGATGCCGACGCAGTAGGTCATGAGTTGCCTTCGTTCTGCAGGGACTTCAGACGATACAGGGCGTCGAGCGCCTCGCGCGGCGTCAGCGCGTCGGGGTCGATGCGGCCGAGCGCCGCTTCCACGCGCGACGGCTCGGGCGCCGCGGCTTCAGCCGGCGCTGCCGCGAACAAATCCACCTGCGCCTGGCCGGCCGCGGCCTTGGCTTCCAGCGCCTCCAGCGTCGCGCGCGCCTGGCGGATCAACGCCGCCGGCATGCCGGCCAGCCGCGCCACCTGCACGCCGTAGCTGCGGCTGGCGGGGCCGGGCTCGATCTGGTGCAGGAACACGATGTCGTGCCCGCTTTCCACGGCGCCCACGTGCAGGTTGACGGCGCGCTCGTGGCGCGCCGGGAACTCGGTCAGCTCGAAGTAGTGCGTCGCGAACAGCGTGAACGAGCGGTTGCGCTCGTGCAGTTGCGTCGCGATGGCGCCGGCCAGCGCCAGCCCGTCGAAGGTGCTGGTGCCGCGGCCGATCTCGTCCATCAGCACCAGGCTCTGCTCGGTGGCCGCGTGCACGATGGCGGCGGCCTCGGTCATCTCCAGCATGAAGGTCGACTGCGCGTTGGCCAGGTCGTCGGCGGCGCCGATGCGCGTGTGGATGGCGTCGATGGGCCCCAGCCGGCAGGCCGTGGCCGGCACGTACGAGCCCATGGCCGCCAGCAGCACGATCAGCGCCACCTGGCGCATGAAGGTGCTCTTGCCGCCCATGTTGGGACCGGTGATGACAAGCAGCCGCGTCTTGGCGTCGAGCCGGCAGTGGTTGGGAATGAAGGCGCCGCCACCGGTTTCCTGCAGCCGCGCTTCCACCACCGGGTGGCGGCCGGCCTCGATCTCGATGCAGGGGTAGGGCACGAACTCGGGCCGGCACCAGCCCAGCGTGGCGGCGCGCTCGGCCAGCGCGGCCAGCGCGTCCAGGCCGCTGAGGGCGCGCGCCAGCGCCGACAGCTCGGCCAGGTGGCGCTGCAGCGCGTCGATCAGCTGCTCGTACAGCCACTTCTCGCGCGCCAGCGCGCGCTCCTGCGCGCTCAGCGCCTTGTCCTCGAAGGCCTTCAATTCCGGCGTGATGAAGCGCTCGGCGTTCTTCAGCGTCTGCCGGCGCTGGTAGTCGGCCGGCACCTTGTCCAGGCCCGAACTGGTCACCTCGATGTAGAAGCCGTGCACCTTGTTGAACTGCACGCGCAGGTTGCCGATGGCCGTGCGCGCGCGCTCGCGCTGCTCCAGGTCGAGCAGGAACTGGTCGCAGTTCTGGCTGATGGCGCGCAGCTCGTCCAGCTCGGCGTCGACGCCAGCGGCGATGACGCCGCCGTCGCGCAGCAGCACCGCCGGTTCGTCGGCGACGGCGCGCAGCGCATCGGCGATGGCAGCATCAGGCGCCAGCGCCTGCTGCAGCTCGGCCAGCAGCGGCGCGCCCTCGGGCACCTGCAGGCGCAAGCCGGGCAGCGCGGCCAGCGTGGCGCGCAGGCCGGCCAGTTCACGCGGGCGCACCTGGCGCAGCGCGATGCGCGCGGTGATGCGCTCGACGTCGCTGATGCCGCGCAAGGCGTCGCGCAGCGGCTCGAAGCCCTGCGTCAACAGCCGCTCGATCGCCGCGTGGCGCCGCCGCGCCTCGTCGCGGCTGCGCGCCGGCCGCGTCAACCATTGACGCAAGGCGCGGCTGCCCATGCCGCTGCGGCAGGTGTCCAGCAGCGACAGCAGCGTGGGGCTGTCCTCGCCGCGCAGCGTCTGCACCAGCTCCAGGTTGCGGTGGCTGGCCGGCGGCAGGTCCAGCAGCTCGCCGGCGCGCTCCACCTGCAGGTGGCGCACGTGCTGCAGCACGGTGCCTTGCGTGTGTTCGGCAAAGCTCAGCACCGCCGCCGCGGCGGCCTGCGCCACGCCCAGGTCTTGCGCGTTGTAGCCGGCCAGCGTGCTGGTGCCGAGCTGGCTGCACAGCTTGCGCTGGCCCAGGGCGCTGTCGAACTGCCAGGCCGGCCGCGGCGTGCGCGCGGCGCGGCCGCCGGCCTGGGCCTGGGCCAGCAGCGGCCCCCAGGCGGCGCTGCCGTCGTGCAGGATCTCGGCCGGCGCCAGCCGCGCCAGCCAGGCGGGCAACTCGCGCTCGCTGCACTCGGTCAGCCCGAGCTGGCCGCTCGCCAAGCCCAGCCAGGCCAGGCCGAAGACGTTGCGCTGCTGGTGCACCGCCAGCAGCAGCGTGTCGGCGCGCTCTGACAGCAGCTCGCCATCGGTCACCGTGCCGGGCGTGACGACGCGCACCACCTTGCGCTCGACCGGCCCCTTGGCGGTGGCCACGTCGCCCACCTGCTCGGCGATGGCCACCGCCTCGCCCATCTTGATCAGCTTGGCGAGGTAGCTCTCCAGCGCATGCACCGGCACGCCGGCCATCACCACCGGTTCGCCGCCGCTGCTGCCGCGCGCCGTCAGCGTGATGTCCAGCAACCGGTTGGCCTTGCGCGCATCGTCGTAGAAGACTTCGTAGAAGTCGCCCATGCGAAAGAAGACCAGCGTGTCGGGGTGCTCGGCCTTGATGCGCAGGTACTGCTGCATGACCGGCGTGTGCGCCGAGAAGTCCAATTCAGTCATCCGGATCGAAGAGGTGGCGCTTGCGGGGTCGGCGGCCGGGGCGGGACCTTACCATCGCGCCATGCCAGCCCTTGCCGCCGCTCCTGCGCCGACCCGTTTCGACGTCGCCCTGCTCGGCGAAGCCATGCTGCTGCTGGTGGCCGACCAGAGCGGCCCGCTGGAAGACGTGGCGATGTTCCACCGCCGCACCGCGGGGGCCGAGACCAACGTGGCGATCGGCCTGGCGCGGCTGGGGCTGAAGGTCGGCTGGGCCAGCCGGCTGGGTGCCGATTCCATGGGCCGCGCACTGCTGGCCGCGATGCGGGCCGAAGGCATCGACTGCTCGCACGTGACCAGCGATCCGGCCCAACGCACCGGCCTGATGTTCAAGGGCCGCACCGTCGACGGCAGCGACCCGCCGACCGAATACCACCGGCGCGGCTCGGCCGCCAGCCTGATGGCGCCGGCCGACATCGATGCCGCCTGGCTGTGCTCGGCGCGCCACCTGCACGCCACCGGCGTGTTCCCGGCCATCTCGGCCAGTGCGCTGGCCACCACCGAGCGCGCGATGGCGCTGATGCGCGCGGCCGGTCGAACCATCTCCTTCGACACCAACCTGCGCCCGGCGCTGTGGCCTTCGCGCGAGGCCATGCGCGAGGCCATCAACGCGCTGGCGCTGCGTGCCGACTGGGTGCTGCCCGGCATCGAAGAGGGCGAGCTGCTCACCGGCGAGACCACGCCCGAGGGCATCGCGCGCTTCTACCGCGAACGCGGCGCCTCGCTGGTGGTCGTCAAGCTCGGCCCCGCCGGCGCCTACTACGACAGTGCCGACGCCGGCAGCGGTCGCGTGCCGGGCTTCCCGGTGGCGAAGGTGGTCGACACGGTCGGCGCGGGCGACGGCTTTGCCGTCGGCGTGCTCAGCGCGCTGCTCGAAGGCCGCCCGGTCGCCGAGGCGGTGCGCCGGGGCGCCTGGATCGGCGCGCGCGCCGTGCAGGTGCTGGGCGACACCGAAGGCCTGCCGACGCGCGCCGATCTGGACGCCGCCGCGCTGTGAGACGGCGCGGCCGGCACGCGTTCAGCCGTAGACGCTGAGCGAGGCCAGGATGCGGGTGAAATAGTCTTCGGCCAGCGCGGTCGCGTGGGCGCAGGCCGGGCTGGCCATCGAGCTGGGCGCAGCGACGGCCCTGGCCGCCGTGGTCGAACGCGGCTTCGCGTTCCGCGACGACGAGAAGATCGCCGTCGTGCTGTGCGGCAGCGGCACCGACGGGCTGGTGCCGGCGCCCGGCGCCGCCTGATTGACCAGCCGGCGGCGGTGCCGCCGGATCGACCAGCCGGCGGCGGTGCCGCCGGGTCGATCTGCTACCCTCGGCCGCGTGAGAGTCGCCCGTGTCCTGCTGCTGACCTTGCTGGTGCTCATGCTGCCCGTGCGCGGCGTGATGGCGGCGGCAATGCCGTGCCCGCCGTCCGCAAGTACGACGGGTACATCAGGCCTGGCGGGCGAGGCCGGCGCAGCGCCGGTCCATCACCATGCCGATGCCGATGCCGATGCCGCCGCGGACCATCCCGCGGCCCATGCCGACCCGGCCGGCGCTGCCGCGCATCACGACGGCGCAACCGGCGCCGAGCGCTGCAACCTGTGCTCGGCCTGCTGCTCGGTGCCGCCGCTGGCCAGCGCCGCGCCGGCGGTGGCGTTGCCGCATGGCCCGGCCGGCGGCGGCTTCCCGCACGCTGCCGCGCCGGCGCCGAGCTTCATCGCCGACGGCCAGGACCGCCCCCCCCCGAAGCATCTGACGCCGTGCGGCCTCTTGCAGAGGCCTGATCGGGCTCGCGCGTGCCGCGCGGGCATCGGCCGACCGCCTCGTCGCGTCGGCAGCTCGGATGACTTCCACCATGCATCACCGTGATCACCGGCCGGCGCCGCGGCGCCGCCTTGCCGCCGCCGCGCTGGCCAGCCTGGCGCTGACCGGCTGCGCCTCGTTCTCGCCCGACGGCGGCTTCGGCGCCGTCGAACAGCTCGCCAAGGAACGCACCGGCCGCGCGCCGGCGCTGCTGCGCACGGCCGCGCAGTCCGACGCCGCCGCCGCGCGCGTCGCCGAGTTGCTGCAGCAGCCGCTCAGCGCCGGCGGCGCGGTCGAAGTGGCGCTGCTCAACAACCGCGAGCTGCAAGCCGGCTATGCCGAGCTGGGCATCGCCGAGGCGGACCTCGTGCGCGCCGGCCGCCTGGCCAACCCGTCGTTCAGCTTCGGCAGGCTCTCGGGCCATGGCGTGGAGATCGATCGCGCCGTGCTGTTCGACGTGCTGGGCCTGTTGACGATGCCGCTGGCGCGCGAGGTCGAGCAGCAGCGTTTCGAGCAGGCGCAACTGCGCGCCGCCGACCGTACGGTGGCCGTGGCCGCCGCGGCGCGCGAGGCCTTCGTCACCGCCGTCGCCGCACGGCAGCTCGTCGGCTTCCAGCAGCGCGTGCTGGAGACCGCCGAAGCGGCCAGCGAACTGGCGCGCCGCATGGCGGCGGCCGGCAACTTCAGCGCGCTCGCGCAACTGCGCGAGCAGTCGTTCCACGCCGACGCCACGGCGCAGCTGGCCCGCGCGCAGCACCAGGCCGTGGTGGCGCGCGAGGCGCTGGTGCGCGTGCTCGGCCTCGGCGGCGATGCGCAGGACCTGCGCCTGCCCGAGCGGCTGCCCGAGCTGCCGGCCGTCGCGGCCGAGCCGCGCGACGCCGAGCAGACGGCGCTGGACCAGCGGCTCGACGTGCGCCTGGCGCGCCGCGAGGCCGAAGCCACGGCGCGCGCGCTCGGCCTGACGCAGGCCACCCGCTTCGTCAACGTGCTGCACGCCGGCTACCAGAACCAGAGCGCCAGCGGCGAGCCGCGCCGCAACGGCTACGAGATCGAGCTGACGCTGCCGCTGTTCGACTTCGGCAGCGCGCGCGTCGCCCGCGCCGAGGCGCTCTACCTGCAGGCCGTGAACCGCACTGCCGCGGTGGGCGTGCAGGCGCGCTCCGAGGTGCGCGAGAGCTACTCGGCCTACCGCACGGCCTACGAGCTGGCGCGCCTGTACCGCGACGAGGTGGTGCCGCTGCGCAAGCGCATCTCCGACGAGCAACTCCTTCGCTACAACGGCATGCTCATCAGCGTGTTCGAGCTGCTGGCCGACGCCCGCGAGCAGATTGCCGGCGTGGTCGGCGCGGTGAGCTCGCTGCGCGACTACTGGATCGCCGAATCGCGGCTGCAGACCGCGCTGACCGGTCGCTCGCCCGCGGCGGCCGGTGCCGCCGGCCTGTCGTCGACCGCCACCATGTCGTCGGCCGCCGCAGCGGCCGGCCATTGAACCGCCAGCACGCCATGACCCAGCGCAGACATTTCTTCAAGGCCGCCGGCGCCAGCCTGCTGGGCGCCGCCGCCGTCAGCCGCGCCGGTGCCGCGCGGCTGCCCGAGGCTGCCCTCAACACCGCGGCCACCACGCAGCGGCCGCCGCCGCCGCCCAATGGCCGGCCGTACCAGCCGCTGGTCACGCTCAACGGCTGGTCGCTGCCGTGGCGGCTGAAAGACGGCGTCAAGGAGTTCCACCTGGTAGCCGAACCGGTGCTGCGCGAGATTGCGCCGGGCATGCAGGCGCGGCTGTGGGGCTACAACGGCTCCAGTCCGGGCCCGACGATCGAGGCGGTGGAGGGCGACCGCATCCGCATCTTCGTCACCAACAAGCTGCCCGAGGTGACCACGGTGCATTGGCACGGCATCCTGCTGCCTTCGGGCATGGACGGCGTCTCGGGCCTCACGCAGCCGCCCATCGGCGTCGGCAAGACCTGGATGTACGAGTTCGTGCTGCAGCGCTCGGGCACCTTCATGTACCACCCGCATGCCGACGAGATGGTGCAGATGGCGATGGGCATGATGGGCCTGTTCATCGTGCACCCGAAAGACCCGCGGCAGCACGCCGTCGACCGCGACTTCGGCTTCATCCTCAACGCCTACGACATCGACCCCGGCAGCGCGATGCCGCGCGTCAACACGATGCTCGACTTCAACCTGTGGACCTGGAACAGCCGCGCCTTTCCCGGCATCGCCCCGTTCGTGGCGCGCACCGGCGAGCGCGTGCGCATCCGCGTCGGCAACCTGACGATGACCAACCACCCGATCCACATGCACGGCCCGCACGTCGAGGTGACCGGCACCGACGGCGGCTGGGTGCCGAAGGCCGCGCGCTGGCCCGAGGTGACGGTGGACGTGGCGGTGGGCCAGATGCGGGCCTTCGAGTTCGACGCCATCGCCGGCGACTGGGCCATCCACTGCCACAAGAGCCACCACACGATGAACGCCATGGGCCACGGCGTGCCGACGATGATCGGCGTCGACCAGCGCGACCTGGCCCGCAAGATCAGCGCCCTGGTGCCCGACTACATGGTGATGGGCGACAAGGGCATGCACGACATGGCCGAGATGGAGATGCCGCTGCCCGACAACACGCTGCCGATGATGACCGGCACCGGCCCCTTCGGCCCGGTGGGCATGGGCGGCATGTTCAGCGTGGTGAAGGTGCGCGACGACGTCCGCCGCGGCGACGACACCGATCCCGGGCCGTACCGCCACCCGCCAGGCACGCTGGCCAGCGAGTACACGGCCGAGCTGGCGCCGGAACCGCGCGCCGCGGCGCCGGCGGCGCCAGCCGTCGCGCCGGCGGCCGAGGGTCGTGCGTTGGAGGTGCAAGTGCGCAAGCCCGGCGGGCATGGCGGCCATGGCGGCCATGCCGGTCATACCGGCCATACCGGCCATTGACCACCGCCGCGGCGCGTCAATCCTCCTGCAGTTCGCCGAACTTCAGCGCCAGGAAGTCGATCAGCGAGCGCACCGACGGCAGCAGGCCGCGCCGCGACGGGAACACCGCGTGCACGACGGCGCCCTTGGAGCACCACTCGGGCAGCAGGCGCACGAGGCGGCCGCTGCGCAGGTCGTCTTCCAGCAGCATGGCCGGCAACTGCACCACGCCGAGCCCGGCCACCGCGGCGGCGCGCAGTGACTGCAGGTCGTCGGTCACCAGGCGCGGGCGGTAGGCGATGGTGGCCGTGGTGCCGCCGGGGCCGACGAGGTGCCAGCGGTGGTCGCGCTCGCTCAGGCTGTCGCCCAGGCTGGGCAGGCGGTCCAGGTCGGCCGGCACGGCGGGCACGGGGTGCTGCTCGCAGAAAGCCGGGCTGCCGACGAGGTACCAGTCGCGCTGCGCCAGCTCGCGCATGGCCAGGCTGGAGTCTTCCAGCGGCGGCGTGCGCGCGCGGATCGCGATGTCGTAGCCCTCGGCCACCAGGTCGACCGGGCGGTTGGTGCCCATCAGGTGGATCTCGACCTTCGGGTTCAGCGCCATGAACTCGACCACCATCGCCGCCACGCGCGCGTGCAGCAAGGCGATGGGGCAGCTCATGCGGACGATGCCGCGCGGCTCGCCCGAGGCCTGTTCCACCGCGTCCTGCGCCGCCTGCGCTTCCACCAGCATGGCCTTGCAGTGGCGGTAGTACGACTCGCCGACGTCGGTGACCGAGAAGCGCCGCGTCGAGCGCTGGATCAGCCGCACGCCCAGCCGGTCTTCCAGCGCGGCGATGCGCCGGCTCAGCTTGGACTTGGGCACCGCCAGCGCGCGCGCCGCCGGCGCGAAGCCGCGGTGGTCGACCACGTGGGCGAAATAGACCAGATCGTTGAAATCCTGCATGGCGGGGCTCGGTGGCCGTTCCACGCATGGAACGATGAAGCGCAATTCTAGGAACTACCGGCCGATTCGATCGAAACCTACATTCATTGCACGGCGAGGGAATCACTCCTTCGCATCCGCAAGGAGCGTGAGATGAAGAAGGTTCTGGGCATCTACGGCAACCGCAACTCGCACTGGGTGGGTGACGGCTTTCCGGTGCGCAGCCTGTTCTCGTACGGCACGCTGGGCCGGCATGCCAGCCCCTTCCTGGCGCTGGACTTCGCCGGCCCGGCGCAGTTCGGCCCGTCGCGCCAGCCGCGCGGCGTGGGCGAGCATCCGCACCGCGGCTTCGAGACCGTCACCATCGTCTACCAGGGCGAGGTCGAGCACCGCGACTCCACCGGCGCCGGCGGCCGCATCGGCCCCGGCGACGTGCAGTGGATGACCGCCGGCAGCGGCATCCTGCACAGCGAGTTCCATTCGAAGGCCTTCAGCGCCCAAGGCGGCACGCTGGAGATGGTGCAGCTCTGGGTCAACCTGCCGGCGCGCGACAAGATGGCCGCGCCGCGCTACCAGACGCTGGCCTGCGCCGACATTCCGGTGCTGGCGCTGCGCGACGAGCAAGGCCAGCCCGCCGGCTCGCTGCGTGTCATCGCCGGCCAGGCGCTCGGCCGGCGCGGCCCGGCGCGCACGTTCACGCCGGTCGACGTGTGGGACCTGCGCCTGGCGCCGGGCCGCAGCGTCGAGCTGGATCTGCCCGAAGGCCGCAACGTCTCGGTCGTGCTGCTGCGCGGCGCGGTGCGCGTCAACGGCACGGCGCTCGAACGCGAGGCGACGCTGGCGCTGCTGGACCGCGGCGGACAGCGCGTGCGCCTGGAGGCCAGCGACCACGCCACCGTGCTGCTGCTGTCGGGCGAGCCGATCGAAGAGCCGCTGGTCGGCCACGGCCCGTTCGTGATGAACAGCCGCGAGCAGATCGAGCAGGCCTACGCCGATTTCCGTGACGGCCGCTTCGGCCGCATGCCCCCGGTCGAGCTGGCGGCTGACGTCGCCGACGCGGCCACCACCGCCTGACCCCCAACCCCAACGCGACCCCACCCAACCCCAACGGAGAACCACACCATGACCGCCTTTGCCCAAGTTGCCAACTTCAATGGCCAGCGTCCCGTCATCGACCCCGCCGACGCGGTGATGCTGCTGATCGACCACCAGAGCGGCCTGTTCCAGACCGTGAACGACATGCCGATGCCGAAGCTGCGCGCGCACGCCGCCGCCTTGGCGAAGATGGCGACGCTGGCCAAGATCCCGGTGATCACCACCGCCTCGGTGCCGCAAGGCCCCAACGGCCCGCTGATCCCCGAGATCCACGAAGCCGCGCCGCACGCCAAGTACGTGGCGCGCAAGGGCGAGATCAACGCCTGGGACAACCCCGACTTCGTCGCCGCCGTGAAGGCCACCGGCCGCAAGACGCTGATCATCGCCGGCACCATCACCAGCGTGTGCATGGCCTTCCCGGCGATCAGCGCGGTGGCCGAGGGCTACAAGGTGTTCGCCGTCGTCGATGCCTCGGGCACCTACTCGAAGATGGCGCAGGAGATCACGCTGGCGCGCATCGTCCAGGCCGGCGTGGTGCCGATGGACACCGCCGCCGTCGCCTCCGAACTGCAACGCACCTGGCACCGCGAAGACGCGCTGCAATGGGCCGAGATCTACACCAAGATCTTCCCCGAGTACCAGTTGCTGATCGAAAGCTACACCAAGGCGCAGGCCGTCGAGAAGAACCACGAGCAGCTCGACTCGGCGCGCTGAGCCGCCACGACGAGGAACGTCATGAAGACCCTTTTGCACATCAAGACCAGCCTGTTCGCCGACCAGGGGCAGTCGAGCCAGCTGTCCGACGCCTACGTCGCCGCCTGGCGCGAGCGCCACGCCGAAGGCCAGGTGATCACGCGCGACTTCGCGCGCACGCCGATGCCGCACCTCGATGGGCCGACCTTCCAGGCCTTCCTGACGCCGGCGACGCAGCGCAACGCCGAGCAGCAGGCCGCGGTGGACCACTCCGACCGCCTGATCGCCGAGCTGGCGTCGGCCGACGTCGTCGTCATCGGGCTGCCGATGTACAACCTGGGGGTGCCCTCGATGCTGAAGTCCTGGTTCGACCACGTCATGCGCGCCGGCAAGACCTTCCGCTACACCGAAGCCGGCCCGCAAGGCCTGCTGCAAGGCAAGAAGGCGCTGGTGTTCGCCACCCGCGGCGGCCGCTATGCCGGCACGGCGGGCGACGTGCAGACGCAGTACGTGCGCAACGTGCTGGCCTTCATGGGCATCGGCGAGGTCGAGTTCGTCTACGCCGAAGGCTTGTCGATGGGCGACGCCGCGCGCGCCGCCGGCCTGGCGCAGGCGCACGAGGCACTGACGGCGCTGGCCGCCTGACGTGGCACGTTGAAGGAGCTGCCGTGAACGACTCCGTCACGCTGTTGATCCAGCACCAGGTGCGCGCCGATGCGGTGGCGGACTACGAGGCCTGGCTGAAGGCCATCGCCAAGGCGGCGCGCGACTTCCCGGGCCACATGGGCGTGTCCATCATCCGCCCGCACACGGCCAACGCGCCGTATGCGGCGCTGCTGCGCTTCGACACCCACGAGCACCTGACCGGTTGGATCGATTCGCCGCTGCGCCGCAGCTTCGTCGAGCGCGCCCAGCCCTGGCTGCTGTCGGAGCAGGCCTCGCAGATCGAGACCGGGCTCGAATACTGGTTCACGCCGCCCAGCGTGGCGCCACTGCACGCCAGGCCGTTCAAGCAGTTCCTGGTCACGCTGTCGGCCATCTACCCGCTGACGCAGATCGTGCCCTGGCTGCTGCAGCCGCTGCTGGCGCTCGAACCGCTGCGCCGCTGGCCGCCGCTGCAGGCGCTGGTGGTGGTGGTCGTCGTCGTCTGGCTGATGGTCTACGTCATCATGCCGCGCTACACCCGGCTGGTGTCGCGCTGGCTGTTCCGCTGACGCCGCCGCCGCTCGACCCGGCCGTTTCGAGAAGGAGCTTTCCCATGAGCCACACCGCCCGCATCGTCTCCACCGGCACCGACTTCGCGCACCGCATCACGCTGGGCCCGCACCAGCTGCTGGCCGACGAGCCGCCGGCGCTCGGCGGGCGCGACGCCGGGCCGGCGCCGTTCGACCTGTACCTGGCCTCGCTGGCCGCCTGCACCGCGATCACGCTGCGCATGTACGCACAGAAGAAGGGCTGGGACCTGGGCGAGCTGCGCGCCGAGCTGAGCCTGTCGCGCGACGCCGACGACAAGCTGCACGTGCACCGCACGCTGTGGGCCAGCGGCGCGCTGGACGACGCGCAGTGGGCGCGGCTGCTCGACGTGGCGGCCCGCACGCCGGTCACCAAGGTGATGCGCGAAGGCGCCGTCATCATCAGCGCGCGCGGCACGGTCGGCGCGGAGCCGGCGCGATGAGCGGCTACCTGCTCGACGGCCAGTGGCGCAGCGGCTGGTACGACACGCGCGCCAGCGGCGGCGAGTTCGTGCGCACGCAGGCGGGCTTTCGCCACCAGGTCAGCGCCGACGGCAGCAGCGGCTTCGCGGCCGAGCCGGGGCGCTACCACCTCTACGTCTCGCTGGCCTGCCCGTGGGCGCACCGCACGCTGATCGCGCGCAGCCTCAAGGGCCTGCAGGACGTGGTGTCGCTGTCCATCGTCGACCCGGTGATGGGCGACGACGGCTGGGCCTTCGGCGACGGGCCGGGCTGCATCCCCGACACCGTCAACGGCTTCGCTTTCCTGCGCGAGGTCTACCTCGCCGCCGACCCCGGCTACAGCGGCCGCGTCACCGTGCCGGTGCTGTGGGACAAGCAGCGCCGCACCATCGTCAACAACGAGTCGGCCGAGATCCTGCGCATGTTCGACAGCGCGTTCGACGCCTTCACGCCGCGCCGCGCCGGGCTTTATCCGCCGGCGCTGCGCGAGCGCATCGACGAGGTCAACGCCTTCGTCTACGAGCGCGTCAACAACGGCGTCTACCGCTGCGGCTTCGCCGGCAGCCAGGCCGCCTACGAGCAGGCCTTCGACCGCCTGTTCGCGGCGCTGGACGAGTTGGAGGCGCGGCTGGCGCGCAGCCGCTACCTGGTCGGCGACGCGGCGCCGACCGAAGCCGACTGGCGGCTGTTCACGACGCTGGTGCGCTTCGACGCCGTCTACCACGGGCACTTCAAGTGCAACCTGCGGCGGCTGGCCGACTATCCGGCCTTGAGCCGCCTGCTGCGCGAGCTGATCGGCGTGCCCGGCATCGCGCAGACGGTCGACATGGACCACATCAAGCGCCACTACTACCAGAGCCACCGCCACCTCAACCCGAGCGGCATCGTGCCCAAGGGCCCGCTGCTCGACTTCCTGGGCGAACGCCACCATGGCCAAGAAGTTTCCGCTGCATCCCAAGAACCCTGAGCGCATCTGCTGGGGCTGCGACAAGTACTGCCCGTCCAGCGACATGGCCTGCGGCAACGGTTCGGACCGCACGCAGCACCCGATGGAGTTGTTCGGCGACGACTGGGCCGAATGGCTGCCGCCGAGCGAGCGGCCGGCCGGCGACGCCGCGGACGCCGCCGATGCGCCCGATGCCGCCGCTGCGCCGCCGGCCGACCCTAAGATGCCCGACTGATCGACCAACGGGAGGAAGACGATGAGTCCAGGCGACGCGCCGGAGGCCAGCCCTCAACCCACCCTGCGCCGCATCGAGGCGCGGCCCTCCGAGGTGGGCGGCATCACGCTGCGCCGCGCCGTGCCCGGCCGCGCGCTGCGCACCGTGGGCGCCTGGTGCTTCCTCGACCATGCGGGGCCGGCGCGCTTCGGGCCCGGCGAGGGCATGCACGTCGGGCCGCATCCGCACATCGGGCTGCAGACCTTCACCTGGATGATCGAAGGCGAACTGCTGCACCGCGACTCGCTGGGCAACGAGCAGGTCATCCGCGCCGGCCAGGTCAACCTGATGACCGCCGGCCACGGCATCGTGCACAGCGAAGACCAGGTCAGCGACGGCGGCCCGCTGCACGCGGCGCAGATGTGGATCGCGCTGCCCGATGCCGAGCGCGACCGCGCGCCGGCGTTCCAGCACCACGCCGAGCTGCCGGTGATCGAGCGTGACGGCATCACCTTCACGCTGCTGGTCGGCGAAGCGCTCGGCCAGCGCTCGCCGGTGGCGGTGTTCACGCCGCTGGTCGGCCTGGACCTGGTGGCGCGCCGCGCGGCGCGCACCACGCTGCCGCTCGACCCGGCGTTCGAGCATGCCGTGCTGGTGCTGCGCGGCGCCGCCACGGTGGCCGGCGAGGCGCTGCAGCCCGGCACGCTGCTCGACCTGGGCTGCGGCCGCGACGGCGTGGCGATCGAGCTGGCCGCCGACAGCCAGCTGCTGCTGCTCGGCGGCGAACCCTTCGGCGCGCCGCCGCTGCTGTGGTGGAACTTCGTCGCCCGCACGCAGGCCGAGGTGGAGCAGGCGCTGGCCGACTGGAACGGCGCCAGCGCGCGCTTCGGCGCCGTGCCGGGCACCGACGCGCCGCGCACGCCGGCGCCGCCGCTGACCGGCCTGCGGCTCAAGGCGCGCGCGTGAAGCGCGGCCGCGACCCGCAGGAGGCGCACCGCGTCTCGACGCCGCTGGAGCTGCTGTTCGACCTGAGCTTCGTGGTCGCCATCGCGCTGGCCTCGGCGCAACTGCACCACGGCGAGGCCGAGCACCACTGGACGGTGATCCCGCAGTACCTGGCCGCCTTCTTCGGCATCTGGTGGGCGTGGATGAACTACACGTGGTACGCCTCGGCGTACGACAACGACGACCTGCTGTTCCGCCTGCTGACGATGGCGCAGATGTTCGGCGTGCTGGTGTTCGCGGTCGGCATCCCGGGCTTCTTCAGCGGCGACCTGCTGGCCGCCACCATCGGCTATGCGCTGATGCGGCTGGCGCTGGTGGCGCAGTGGCTGCTGGCGGCGCGCGACGATCCGCCGCACCGCCGCACCTGTCTGCACTACGCGATCGGCATCGCGGTGGTGCAGGTGCTGTGGATCGCGCGGCTGGCGCTGCCGCCGGTGTGGTTCTGGCCCGGCTTCGTGCTGCTGTGCGTGCTGGAACTGCTGGTGCCGGTGTGGGCCGAGCGCGCCGGCGCCACGCCCTGGCACGCGCACCACATCGCCGAGCGCTATGCGCTGATGGTCATCATCTGCCTCGGCGAATGCGTGCTGGGCGCGGCCAACGCGGTGTCCAACGTCTGGCGCGCCGGCGCCGGCGGCTGGTCGCTCGACCTCGGCATCGTCGGCCTGGCCTCGATGTTGCTGGTACTGGTGATGTGGTGGCTGTACTCGCTGCTGCCTTCGGGCCAGGCGCTGCACCACCACCGCGAGCGCGCCTTCGCCTGGGGCTACGGCCACTACCTGCTGTTTGCCGCGGTGGCCGCCATGGGCTCGGGCCTGGAGGTGGTGGCCGACACGCTGAAGCCGGCGGAAGCCGGCGCCGCCGCGGCGCATGCCTTGTCGCCGCTGCTGGCCATCAGCGCCGTGGCGGTGCCGCAGGCCATCCTGGTGGCCGCCATCGGGCTGTTGTTCGGCCACGCCCTGCACATGGGCGCCACCGGCTCGCGCGGCTGGTGGGCCGGCCTGGCGGCCATTGCCGCGGTGCCGCTGGCCGTGGCCGCGGGGCTGCCGCTGCCGTGGGCGCTGCTGGCCTTGTCGATCGGTCCCACCTTGCTCATCATCTGGCTCACCCCCCGTCCCTGAAAGGAGACCCGCCATGTCCGGCCCGACCCCCATCCGCGACCCCAAAACCGACCACCTGCTGAGCCCCGACAACGCCGTGCTGGCCTTGATCGACTACCAGCCCGAGCAGTACGCGGGCGTCGGCTCGATCGACACCAAGCGCTTGCTGGCCGGCGTGATCACGCTCGGCGAAATCGCCACCGCGTACCAGCTGCCGGTGGTGCTGTCGACCGTGGGCGTGCAAAGCCGCGGCATGCAGGGCACGAACGAGGAGCTGCGGGCCGCGCTCCCCGGCGTGCCGGAAATCGACCGCACCACGCTCAATTCGTGGGAAGACGACGACTTCCGCGCCGCGGTGCAGAAGACCGGCCGCCGCAAGCTGATCATCGCCGGGTTGTGGACCGAGATCTGCGTCGCCTTCCCGGTGCTGGACGCGCTGAAGGAAGGCTACGAGGTCTACGTGGTGGCCGATGCGATCGGCGGCGTCAGCGCCGCGGCGCACGAGGCGGCGATGCAGCGCATGATCCAGGCCGGCGCGGTGCCGATCACGGTGATCGGCCTGGCCGGCGAACTGCAGCGCGACTGGGGCCGCGCCGGCGCCGACCACCTGCGGGCCGCGCTGCGCGGCTGGTTCGGGCGCATGCGCTGAGCGCATGCGGCAACGGGCATCGCGCAGGGGGCCGAGCCGGTCCGGCCCGGCCCCCGCTTCAGGCGGCTACTGCATGCGGCCGAAGCTGCCGCTGTTGAAGTCGTCGATGGCCTGCGCGATCTCCGCCTCGCTGGTCATCACGAACGGGCCGTAGCCGACCACCGGCTCGTCGATCGGCTCGCCCGACAGCAGCAGCAGCTTGGCGTCGCCGCTGGCTTCGATCGCGATCTCGCGCCCCTCGCCCGACAGCGTGGCCATCTGCGCCGCGCGCAGCACGGTCTCGCCGTTGACCTGCACCGTGCCTTCCAGCACCACCAGCATGCTGGTCCAGCCTTCGGGCTGCGCCAGCGACACGCGGCGGCCGGCCTTTACGCGCACGTCCCAGACGTTGAGCGGCGTGAAGGTGTGCGCCGGACCGCGCGCACCGTCGAACTCGCCGGCGATCACGCGCACCTGGCCGGCCGCTTCGCCGGCGGCGTCGTTCAACGGCCGCAGCGGGATGTCGCTGTTGAGGATCGCCTGGTAGCCCGGCGCCGCCATCTTGTCCTTGGCCGGCAGGTTGACCCACAGCTGCACCATCTCGAACGGCCCGCCGCGCTTGGCGTAGTCGGTGGAGTGGAACTCCTCGTGCAGGATGCCGGCGCCGGCCGTCATCCATTGCACGTCGCCGGGGCCGATCACGCCACCCTTGCCGGTGGAATCGCGATGCTCGACCTCGCCGTCGTAGACGATGGTCACGGTCTCGAAACCGCGGTGCGGATGCTGCCCGACGCCGCGCCGCGTGGTGGTGGGCTCGAAGCGCGTGGGCGCCGCGTAGTCCAGCAACAGGAACGGGCTGCGCTCGGCAGCGCCGGCGCCGTAGTCGAACATGCCGTGCACCGGAAAGCCGTTGCCCACCCAGTGGCGGCCCGGGGCGCTGCGCGTCGAGAGGATCTTCTTCATCAATGGCTCCTTGGCAGTCGGGCGGGCACCGAATGTGTCCGCATGGCCGTAATGATGGGGACGGACGCGCGTTCGCGAAAGCCGTCGCCGCTTCAATTCAGCGTTCCATGGCTGGGACGCCGCGCGCCCGTGCGCCCGTGCTGCCGTGCTGCCGTGCTGCCGTGCTGCCGCGCTGCCGCGCTGCCGCGCTGCCGACCGCCTCAGGCCTTGGCCTTGCGGCCGCGCGCGTCGGCCGCGACGAAGGCCGCGAAGCCGCCGACGAACTCGGTCAGCTGCCGTTGCACGCCTTCGTCCTGCAGGCGGCCGTCGGCCGCGAACACGCCGCCGGCGCGCGAGACCAGCAGGCGGCCGCCGCTCCAGTGGCGAACGCCCAGCGCGCGCAGCACCGGCAGCCAGTGGTTCTGCGACAGCACGGTGCCGAAGCCGCCGGGCGACGCGCCGATCACCGCCACCGGGCGGTCCTTGAACACGTCGGCCACGCCCGGCGTCGGGCGCGACAGCCAGTCGATGGCGTTCTTGAAGACGCCGGGGATGCCGTTGTTGTACTCCGGCGTCACCAGCAGCAGGCCGTCGGCGGCGAGGATGCGTTCCTTCAGCGCGCGCACGGCCTCGGGCGTGCCGTGCTGCTGTTCGAGGTCGCCGTCGTACAGCGGCACGCCGTGCAGCGTGGCGGCGTCCAGCATCACGCCATCGCCGGCCGCCGCCTGCGCCGCGCGCAACAGCGCCGTGTTGAACGACTGGGCGCGCAGGCTGCCCGACAGTCCCAACAGTCTGGTCATTCGCAATCTCCCTTTTGGTGAACGCCTAACGTGAATGCCTAGTATCGGCGAGTCAGTACGAGCCAGCACGAGCCAGCACGAGCCAGGGTTTCGCAGGAGGAGCCCGATGTCCAAGACCGCCGAACGCGCCGCCGGCCTGTCGGCCGTGCCGTCGACGCTGCTCATCCCGCTGGCCGGCCGCGCCTTCGGCGACGCGGTGTTCCCGGAGCTGGCGGTCGGCGACGCCGATGCCGCGCGCGTGCTGGCGGCGCTGGGCGACGACGGCGCCCTCTGGCAGCGCGACCGGGCCAGCGTCTACGGCGTGCTGGCGCGCACGCGCCGCTTCCGCGACCTGGCGGCCCGCTTCGTCGCCGCGCATCCGGCCGGCCACGTGGTCAACCTGGGCTGCGGCCTGTCCAACTACCGGCAGTGGCTGGACAACGGCCGCATGCACATGACCGATGCCGACCTGCCCGAGGTGCTGGCCATCCGCCGCCGGCTGCTGCCCGCACGCGGCCGCCGGCACCGGCTGTGCGCCGTCGACCTCAACGCCGCCGACTGGTGGGCCGACCTGGGACTGCCCAGCGCGCAGGATCGTCACGATGCCCGCGCCGGCCGCGCCGGCCACGCCGCGGCGCCGCTGTTCCTGTTCGCCGAAGGCGTGCTGATGTACCTGGCGCCGGCCCGGGCGCGCGCCGTGCTGCGCACCTTCGGCCAACGTGCGCCCGCCGGCTCGACCTTCGCCTTCGACGCGATGTGCTGGCTGGTCGTCGGCCACGCCGGGCTGCACCCCTCGGTCCGCCACACCGACGCCGAATTCCGCTGGGGCCCGCGCACGCTGGACGAGTTGTGCGCCGATTCGCCGCGCCTGCAACTCGCCGCCGCGCACCCCATCATGCAAGGCTACGGCTGGCCCTACCAGCTGATGGAGCCGGCGTTCCAAGCGCTGCTGGGGGTGCCGCTGTATGCGGTGTATGAGTTGCGCACCGGCGACGCCCTCGGCCGCGGCCGCCGCGCCTGAGGATCAGGCCGCGCCGTCGGCGTCCGCCTTGCGGATGCGCACCGGGCCCGGCCTGGCGGTGGCCGTGGGCGCGGGCGCCGCGGGCGCCGGCGGCGTCTCGGCCTCGGGCTCCTGGATGACGCGCGTGTACGGCGTCAGGATCTGCACCAGCTGCCCGTAGACCTTGGGCGTGCCGGCCACCACCTCGCGCTGGTAGAGGTAGTCGGCCTCGCCGGTGAAGTTGCCGATCAGGCCGCCGGCCTCGGTGATGATCAGCGAGCCGGCGGCCACGTCCCAGGGGTTGAGGCCGGTCTCGAAGAAGGCGTCGTACCAGCCGGCGGCGACATAACAGAGGTCCAGCGCGGCAGCGCCCGGGCGGCGCAGGCCGGCGCAGCTTTGCATGACCTCCTCGAACATCTTCACATAACGCTTGAAGTTGTCGCCCTTGCGGAAGGGGAAGCCGGTGCCGATCAGCGCCTCGGCGATGCGCGTGCGCTTGGACACGCGCAGGCGCTTGTCGTTGAGGAAGGCGCCGCGCCCGCGCGAGGCGTAGAACAGGTCGTTGCGCGTGGGGTCGTAGACCACGGCCTGCTGCACCTGGCCGCGGTGCGCCAGCGCGATCGACACCGCGTAGACCGGGAAGCCGTGCAGGAAGTTGGTGGTGCCGTCCAGCGGGTCGATGATCCAGACGAAGTCGCTGTGCTTGGCGCCATGCTGGCGGCCCGATTCCTCGGCCAGGATGCCGTGGCCGGGGTAGGCCTCCAGCAGCGTCTCGATGATGGCCTGCTCGGCCGCCTGGTCGACCTCGGAGACGAAGTCGTTGGGCCCCTTGCTGCCGACCTTCAGCACGTCGAGGTCGAGCGAAGCGCGGTTGATGATCGCTCCTGCCGCGCGGGCCGCCTTGACGGCGATGTTGAGCATGGGGTGGAGCGCTTGCGACATGGAACGGGCCTGCGGGCTTGAGGAAGAAGAGGGCGGGGCGTGGCGGGGAAGAAAGAGCGTGGCAACGACAATGCGTTGCGAGCCGTCGATTCTACCGAGGGCCTTTCTTGCCTTCCGTGAATGTGCCAGCCATGAACGATCCCGCGCCCGACCCCACCCGCTTCGTGCTCGTCGAGACCAGCCATGCCGGCAACGTGGGCGCCGCGGCGCGGGCGATCAAGGTGATGGGCTTTTCGCAACTCGTGCTGGTGCGGCCGCGCTTCGCCGATGTCTGCAGCCACGAAGAAGCGGTGGCGATGGCCAGCGGCGCCGCCGACGTGCTGGCGCGCGCGCAGGTCGTCGACAGCCTGACCGAAGCGCTGGCCGGCTGCACCCATGCCTGTGCCACGGCGATGACGCCGCGCGACTTCGGCCCGCCGACCGCGGCGCCGCGGCCTTACTTGGCGGACCTCGCGGACCTGGCGGACCTGGCGGACAAGGCCGGGCGCGGCCCCGAGCGCGTGGCCTTCGTCTTCGGCCCCGAGCGCACGGGCCTCAGCAACGACGACGTCTACCGCTGCCACGTGGCCTTGAGCATTCCAACGCCGCCGGGCTACGGCTCGCTCAACCTCGCGCAGGCGGTGCAACTGTTGGCCTACGACTGGCGCCAGGCGCTGGGCGGCTATGCCGTGCAGCCGCGCACCGCCGAGCCGCAGGCCGCCGACCTGGCGGCGCTGCAGGGCACGTTGGAACATTGGCAGCGCGTGCTGGTGCGCATCGGCTTCCTGGACCCGGCGGCGCCCAAGAAGCTGATGCCGCGGCTGCAGCAACTGGCGCTGCGCAGCGCGCTGACGACGCAGGAGGTGCACATCCTGCGCGGCATTGCGCGCGCGGTGGAGCGGGCGGTGGAGCGGGCGGCGGAGCGGGCGGTGGAAGGCGCCGCGCCGGCACGCCGCGGCGATGACGGCTAGACTGCTGCTTCGTTTTATCGAAGTGCCCACCATGTTCAGCCGTCTGCGTGAAGACATCGCCTGCATCCGCGAGCGCGACCCCGCCGCGCGTTCGAACTGGGAGGTGCTGACGTGTTACCCCGGCCTGCACGCGGTGCTGTGGCACCGGCTGGCGCATGCGTTCTGGGTGCGCGGCTGGCGCTGGGCCGGGCGCTTCAGCTCGCACCTGGGGCGCTGGCTGACGGGCATCGAGATCCACCCTGGCGCGACCATCGGCCGCCGCGTCTTCATCGACCACGGCATGGGCGTGGTGATCGGCGAGACCGCCGAGGTCGGCGACGACTGCACCATCTACCAGGGCGTGACGCTGGGCGGCACCTCGCTGACCAAGGGCGCCAAGCGCCACCCGACGCTGGGCCGCGGCGTGATCGTCAGCGCCGGCGCCAAGGTGCTGGGCGGCTTCACGGTGGGCGACGGCGCGCGCGTGGGCAGCAACGCGGTGTTGATGCAGGCGGTGCCGGCCGGCGCCACCGCGGTGGCGCCGGCCGGCACCGCCTGCATCAACACCGCGTTGCTGCCCACGCGCGCGCCGTCGCCCACCGTGAAGCCGCCCAGCACCTTGGCGCCGGCGCTGACGATCACGCCGCGGCCCAGCGTCGGGTGGCGCTTGGCGCCCTTGGTCAGCGAGGTGCCGCCCAGCGTCACGCCCTGGTAGATGGTGCAGTCGTCGCCGACCTCGGCGGTCTCGCCGATCACCACGCCCATGCCGTGGTCGATGAAGACGCGGCGGCCGATGGTCGCGCCAGGGTGGATCTCGATGCCCGTCAGCCAGCGCCCCAGGTGCGAGCTGAAGCGCCCGGCCCAGCGCCAGCCGCGCACCCAGAACGCATGCGCCAGCCGGTGCCACAGCACCGCGTGCAGGCCGGGGTAACACGTCAGCACCTCCCAGTTCGAACGCGCGGCGGGGTCGCGCTCGCGGATGCAGGCGATGTCTTCACGCAGACGGCTGAACATGGTGGGCACTTCGATAAAACGAAGCAGCAGTCTAGCCGTCATCGCCGCGGCGTGCCGGCGCGGCGCCTTCCACCGCCCGCTCCGCCGCCCGCTCCACCGCCCGCTCCACCGCGCGCGCAATGCCGCGCAGGATGTGCACCTCCTGCGTCGTCAGCGCGCTGCGCAGCGCCAGTTGCTGCAGCCGCGGCATCAGCTTCTTGGGCGCCGCCGGGTCCAGGAAGCCGATGCGCACCAGCACGCGCTGCCAATGTTCCAACGTGCCCTGCAGCGCCGCCAGGTCGGCGGCCTGCGGCTCGGCGGTGCGCGGCTGCACGGCATAGCCGCCCAGCGCCTGGCGCCAGTCGTAGGCCAACAGTTGCACCGCCTGCGCGAGGTTGAGCGAGCCGTAGCCCGGCGGCGTTGGAATGCTCAAGGCCACGTGGCAGCGGTAGACGTCGTCGTTGCTGAGGCCCGTGCGCTCGGGGCCGAAGACGAAGGCCACGCGCTCGGGGCCGCGCCCGGCCTTGTCCGCCAGGTCCGCCAGGTCCGCGAGGTCCGCCAAGTAAGGCCGCGGCGCCGCGGTCGGCGGGCCGAAGTCGCGCGGCGTCATCGCCGTGGCACAGGCATGGGTGCAGCCGGCCAGCGCTTCGGTCAGGCTGTCGACGACCTGCGCGCGCGCCAGCACGTCGGCGGCGCCGCTGGCCATCGCCACCGCTTCTTCGTGGCTGCAGACATCGGCGAAGCGCGGCCGCACCAGCACGAGTTGCGAAAAGCCCATCACCTTGATCGCCCGCGCCGCGGCGCCCACGTTGCCGGCATGGCTGGTCTCGACGAGCACGAAGCGGGTGGGGTCGGGCGCGGGATCGTTCATGGCTGGCACATTCACGGAAGGCAAGAAAGGCCCTCGGTAGAATCGACGGCTCGCAACGCATTGTCGTTGCCACGCTCTTTCTTCCCCGCCACGCCCCGCCCTCTTCTTCCTCAAGCCCGCAGGCCCGTTCCATGTCGCAAGCGCTCCACCCCATGCTCAACATCGCCGTCAAGGCGGCCCGCGCGGCAGGAGCGATCATCAACCGCGCTTCGCTCGACCTCGACGTGCTGAAGGTCGGCAGCAAGGGGCCCAACGACTTCGTCTCCGAGGTCGACCAGGCGGCCGAGCAGGCCATCATCGAGACGCTGCTGGAGGCCTACCCCGGCCACGGCATCCTGGCCGAGGAATCGGGCCGCCAGCATGGCGCCAAGCACAGCGACTTCGTCTGGATCATCGACCCGCTGGACGGCACCACCAACTTCCTGCACGGCTTCCCGGTCTACGCGGTGTCGATCGCGCTGGCGCACCGCGGCCAGGTGCAGCAGGCCGTGGTCTACGACCCCACGCGCAACGACCTGTTCTACGCCTCGCGCGGGCGCGGCGCCTTCCTCAACGACAAGCGCCTGCGCGTGTCCAAGCGCACGCGCATCGCCGAGGCGCTGATCGGCACCGGCTTCCCCTTCCGCAAGGGCGACAACTTCAAGCGTTATGTGAAGATGTTCGAGGAGGTCATGCAAAGCTGCGCCGGCCTGCGCCGCCCGGGCGCTGCCGCGCTGGACCTCTGTTATGTCGCCGCCGGCTGGTACGACGCCTTCTTCGAGACCGGCCTCAACCCCTGGGACGTGGCCGCCGGCTCGCTGATCATCACCGAGGCCGGCGGCCTGATCGGCAACTTCACCGGCGAGGCCGACTACCTCTACCAGCGCGAGGTGGTGGCCGGCACGCCCAAGGTCTACGGGCAGCTGGTGCAGATCCTGACGCCGTACACGCGCGTCATCCAGGAGCCCGAGGCCGAGACGCCGCCGGCGCCCGCGGCGCCCGCGCCCACGGCCACCGCCAGGCCGGGCCCGGTGCGCATCCGCAAGGCGGACGCCGACGGCGCGGCCTGATCCTCAGGCGCGGCGGCCGCGGCCGAGGGCGTCGCCGGTGCGCAACTCATACACCGCATACAGCGGCACCCCCAGCAGCGCTTGGAACGCCGGCTCCATCAGCTGGTAGGGCCAGCCGTAGCCTTGCATGATGGGGTGCGCGGCGGCGAGTTGCAGGCGCGGCGAATCGGCGCACAACTCGTCCAGCGTGCGCGGGCCCCAGCGGAATTCGGCGTCGGTGTGGCGGACCGAGGGGTGCAGCCCGGCGTGGCCGACGACCAGCCAGCACATCGCGTCGAAGGCGAAGGTCGAGCCGGCGGGCGCACGTTGGCCGAAGGTGCGCAGCACGGCGCGCGCCCGGGCCGGCGCCAGGTACATCAGCACGCCTTCGGCGAACAGGAACAGCGGCGCCGCGGCGTGGCCGGCGCGGCCGGCGCGGGCATCGTGACGATCCTGCGCGCTGGGCAGTCCCAGGTCGGCCCACCAGTCGGCGGCGTTGAGGTCGACGGCGCACAGCCGGTGCCGGCGGCCGCGTGCGGGCAGCAGCCGGCGGCGGATGGCCAGCACCTCGGGCAGGTCGGCATCGGTCATGTGCATGCGGCCGTTGTCCAGCCACTGCCGGTAGTTGGACAGGCCGCAGCCCAGGTTGACCACGTGGCCGGCCGGATGCGCGGCGACGAAGCGGGCCGCCAGGTCGCGGAAGCGGCGCGTGCGCGCCAGCACGCCGTAGACGCTGGCCCGGTCGCGCTGCCAGAGGGCGCCGTCGTCGCCCAGCGCCGCCAGCACGCGCGCGGCATCGGCGTCGCCGACCGCCAGCTCCGGGAACACCGCGTCGCCGAAGGCGCGGCCGGCCAGCGGGATGAGCAGCGTCGACGGCACGGCCGACAGGCCGGCGGCGCGTTCGGCGGTCTTGGACATCGGGCTCCTCCTGCGAAACCCTGGCTCGTGCTGGCTCGTGCTGGCTCGTACTGACTCGCCGATACTAGGCATTCACGTTAGGCGTTCACCAAAAGGGAGATTGCGAATGACCAGACTGTTGGGACTGTCGGGCAGCCTGCGCGCCCAGTCGTTCAACACGGCGCTGTTGCGCGCGGCGCAGGCGGCGGCCGGCGATGGCGTGATGCTGGACGCCGCCACGCTGCACGGCGTGCCGCTGTACGACGGCGACCTCGAACAGCAGCACGGCACGCCCGAGGCCGTGCGCGCGCTGAAGGAACGCATCCTCGCCGCCGACGGCCTGCTGCTGGTGACGCCGGAGTACAACAACGGCATCCCCGGCGTCTTCAAGAACGCCATCGACTGGCTGTCGCGCCCGACGCCGGGCGTGGCCGACGTGTTCAAGGACCGCCCGGTGGCGGTGATCGGCGCGTCGCCCGGCGGCTTCGGCACCGTGCTGTCGCAGAACCACTGGCTGCCGGTGCTGCGCGCGCTGGGCGTTCGCCACTGGAGCGGCGGCCGCCTGCTGGTCTCGCGCGCCGGCGGCGTGTTCGCGGCCGACGGCCGCCTGCAGGACGAAGGCGTGCAACGGCAGCTGACCGAGTTCGTCGGCGGCTTCGCGGCCTTCGTCGCGGCCGACGCGCGCGGCCGCAAGGCCAAGGCCTGAGGCGGTCGGCAGCGCGGCAGCGCGGCAGCGCGGCAGCACGGCAGCACGGCAGCACGGCAGCACGGGCGCACGGGCGCGCGGCGTCCCAGCCATGGAACGCTGAATTGAAGCGGCGACGGCTTTCGCGAACGCGCGTCCGTCCCCATCATTACGGCCATGCGGACACATTCGGTGCCCGCCCGACTGCCAAGGAGCCATTGATGAAGAAGATCCTCTCGACGCGCAGCGCCCCGGGCCGCCACTGGGTGGGCAACGGCTTTCCGGTGCACGGCATGTTCGACTACGGCGCCGGCGCTGCCGAGCGCAGCCCGTTCCTGTTGCTGGACTACGCGGCGCCCACGCGCTTCGAGCCCACCACCACGCGGCGCGGCGTCGGGCAGCATCCGCACCGCGGTTTCGAGACCGTGACCATCGTCTACGACGGCGAGGTCGAGCATCGCGATTCCACCGGCAAGGGTGGCGTGATCGGCCCCGGCGACGTGCAATGGATGACGGCCGGCGCCGGCATCCTGCACGAGGAGTTCCACTCCACCGACTACGCCAAGCGCGGCGGGCCGTTCGAGATGGTGCAGCTGTGGGTCAACCTGCCGGCCAAGGACAAGATGGCGGCGCCGGGCTACCAGGCGATCCTCAACAGCGACATCCCGCTGCGGCCGTTGAACGACGCCGCCGGCGAAGCGGCCGGCCAGGTGCGCGTGATCGCCGGCGAGTTCGACGGTGCGCGCGGTCCGGCGCACACCTTCACGCCGCTCAACGTCTGGGACGTGCGCGTAAAGGCCGGCCGCCGCGTGTCGCTGGCGCAGCCCGAAGGCTGGACCAGCATGCTGGTGGTGCTGGAAGGCACGGTGCAGGTCAACGGCGAGACCGTGCTGCGCGCGGCGCAGATGGCCACGCTGTCGGGCGAGGGGCGCGAGATCGCGATCGAAGCCAGCGGCGACGCCAAGCTGCTGCTGCTGTCGGGCGAGCCGATCGACGAGCCGGTGGTCGGCTACGGCCCGTTCGTGATGACCAGCGAGGCGGAGATCGCGCAGGCCATCGACGACTTCAACAGCGGCAGCTTCGGCCGCATGCAGTAGCCGCCTGAAGCGGGGGCCGGGCCGGACCGGCTCGGCCCCCTGCGCGATGCCCGTTGCCGCATGCGCTCAGCGCATGCGCCCGAACCAGCCGCGCAGCGCGGCCCGCAGGTGGTCGGCGCCGGCGCGGCCCCAGTCGCGCTGCAGTTCGCCGGCCAGGCCGATCACCGTGATCGGCACCGCGCCGGCCTGGATCATGCGCTGCATCGCCGCCTCGTGCGCCGCGGCGCTGACGCCGCCGATCGCATCGGCCACCACGTAGACCTCGTAGCCTTCCTTCAGCGCGTCCAGCACCGGGAAGGCGACGCAGATCTCGGTCCACAACCCGGCGATGATCAGCTTGCGGCGGCCGGTCTTCTGCACCGCGGCGCGGAAGTCGTCGTCTTCCCACGAATTGAGCGTGGTGCGGTCGATTTCCGGCACGCCGGGGAGCGCGGCCCGCAGCTCCTCGTTCGTGCCCTGCATGCCGCGGCTTTGCACGCCCACGGTCGACAGCACCACCGGCAGCTGGTACGCGGTGGCGATTTCGCCGAGCGTGATCACGCCGGCCAGCAAGCGCTTGGTGTCGATCGAGCCGACGCCCGCGTACTGCTCGGGCTGGTAGTCGATCAAGGCCAGCACGGCGTTGTCGGGGCTCAGCAGGTGGTCGGTTTTGGGGTCGCGGATGGGGGTCGGGCCGGACATGGCGGGTCTCCTTTCAGGGACGGGGGGTGAGCCAGATGATGAGCAAGGTGGGACCGATCGACAAGGCCAGCAGCGCCCACGGCAGCGGCAGCCCCGCGGCCACGGCCAGCGGCACCGCGGCAATGGCCGCCAGGCCGGCCCACCAGCCGCGCGAGCCGGTGGCGCCCATGTGCAGGGCGTGGCCGAACAACAGCCCGATGGCGGCCACCAGGATGGCCTGCGGCACCGCCACGGCGCTGATGGCCAGCAGCGGCGACAAGGCATGCGCCGCGGCGGCGCCGGCTTCCGCCGGCTTCAGCGTGTCGGCCACCACCTCCAGGCCCGAGCCCATGGCGGCCACCGCGGCAAACAGCAGGTAGTGGCCGTAGCCCCAGGCGAAGGCGCGCTCGCGGTGGTGGTGCAGCGCCTGGCCCGAAGGCAGCAGCGAGTACAGCCACCACATCACCAGTACCAGCAACATCGAGGCCAGGCCGACGATGCCGAGGTCGAGCGACCAGCCGCCGGCGCCGGCGCGCCAGACGTTGGACACCGCGTTGGCCGCGCCCAGCACGCATTCGCCGAGGCAGATGATGACCATCAGCGCATAGCGCTCGGCGATGTGGTGCGCGTGCCAGGGCGTGGCGCCGGCGCGCTCGGCCCACACCGGCACCAGCAGTTCCAGCACGCACAGCAGCACGAAGCCGGGCCAGAACCACACCGGCGGCAGCGCCAGCCGCGCGATCCACAGCACCTGCACCACCGCGATGCCGATCGCGTAGTGCAGACAGGTGCGGCGGTGCGGCGGATCGTCGCGCGCCGCCAGCAGCCACTGCGCCACCAGCGCCAGCCGCATCAGCGCATAGCCGATGGTGGCGGCCAGCAGGTCGCCGCTGAAGAAGCCCGGGATGCCGACCGCGAACACCAGCACGCCGAACATCTGCGCCATCGTCAGCAGGCGGAACAGCAGGTCGTCGTTGTCGTACGCCGAGGCGTACCACGTGTAGTTCATCCACGCCCACCAGATGCCGAAGAAGGCGGCCAGGTACTGCGGGATCACCGTCCAGTGGTGCTCGGCCTCGCCGTGGTGCAGTTGCGCCGAGGCCAGCGCGATGGCGACCACGAAGCTCAGGTCGAACAGCAGCTCCAGCGGCGTCGAGACGCGGTGCGCCTCCTGCGGGTCGCGGCCGCGCTTCACGCGCGCGCCTTGAGCCGCAGGCCGGTCAGCGGCGGCGCCGGCGTGCGCGGCGCGTCGGTGCCCGGCACGGCGCCGAAGCGCGCGCTGGCGCCGTTCCAGTCGGCCAGCGCCTGCTCCACCTCGGCCTGCGTGCGGGCGACGAAGTTCCACCACAGCAGCGGCGGCGCGCCGAAGGGTTCGCCGCCGAGCAGCAGCAGCTGGCTGTCGGCGGCCAGCTCGATCGCCACGCCGTCGCGGCCGCAGCCCAGGTCGAGCAGCGTGCCGGGCTGCAGCGCCTCGCCGGCCACCGTGGCGGCGCCGCGCAGCACCAGCACGGCATGCTCGAACGCCGGGTCGAGCGGCAGCGTGGTGCGCGCCGCGCGGCGCGCCACCAGGTCCAGGCCGACCAGCGGCGTGAACACCGCCACCGGCGAGCGCTGGCCGAGCGCTTCGCCGACCAGCAGCGTGAAGGTGATGCCGTCACGCTCGATCACCGGCAGCTCGGCGTGGTGCTGGAACGCCGGCGCGCGGTCGCGCTCGGCATCGGGCAGCGCGATCCACATCTGCGCCGCGTGCAGCGGGCCGCCGTCGCTGACCTGGTCTTCGCTGTGCACGATGCCGTGGCCGGCGGTCATCAGGTTGACCTGGCCGGCGCGGATGACCTGCTCGTTGCCCAGCGAGTCGCGGTGCAGCAGTTCGCCTTCGATCATCCAGGTGAAGGTCTGCAGCCCGATGTGCGGATGCGGCCCGACGTGCATGCCCTCGCCGGGCCCGAAGCGCGCCGGCCCCGCATGGTCGAGGAAGCACCAGGCGCCCACGGTGCGCAGCGCGCGGCCGGGCACGGCGCGGCGCAGCGTGATGCCGCCCACCTCGGAGGGCCGCGCCTCGATGCGGCGCAGGGTGGGTTGAGGGCTGGCCTCCGGCGCGTCGCCTGGACTCATCGTCTTCCTCCCGTTGGTCGATCAGTCGGGCATCTTAGGGTCGGCCGGCGGCGCAGCGGCGGCATCGGGCGCATCGGCGGCGTCCGCGGCGTCGCCGGCCGGCCGCTCGCTCGGCGGCAGCCATTCGGCCCAGTCGTCGCCGAACAACTCCATCGGGTGCTGCGTGCGGTCCGAACCGTTGCCGCAGGCCATGTCGCTGGACGGGCAGTACTTGTCGCAGCCCCAGCAGATGCGCTCAGGGTTCTTGGGATGCAGCGGAAACTTCTTGGCCATGGTGGCGTTCGCCCAGGAAGTCGAGCAGCGGGCCCTTGGGCACGATGCCGCTCGGGTTGAGGTGGCGGTGGCTCTGGTAGTAGTGGCGCTTGATGTGGTCCATGTCGACCGTCTGCGCGATGCCGGGCACGCCGATCAGCTCGCGCAGCAGGCGGCTCAAGGCCGGATAGTCGGCCAGCCGCCGCAGGTTGCACTTGAAGTGCCCGTGGTAGACGGCGTCGAAGCGCACCAGCGTCGTGAACAGCCGCCAGTCGGCTTCGGTCGGCGCCGCGTCGCCGACCAGGTAGCGGCTGCGCGCCAGCCGCGCCTCCAACTCGTCCAGCGCCGCGAACAGGCGGTCGAAGGCCTGCTCGTAGGCGGCCTGGCTGCCGGCGAAGCCGCAGCGGTAGACGCCGTTGTTGACGCGCTCGTAGACGAAGGCGTTGACCTCGTCGATGCGCTCGCGCAGCGCCGGCGGATAAAGCCCGGCGCGGCGCGGCGTGAAGGCGTCGAACGCGCTGTCGAACATGCGCAGGATCTCGGCCGACTCGTTGTTGACGATGGTGCGGCGCTGCTTGTCCCACAGCACCGGCACGGTGACGCGGCCGCTGTAGCCGGGGTCGGCGGCGAGGTAGACCTCGCGCAGGAAAGCGAAGCCGTTGACGGTGTCGGGGATGCAGCCCGGCCCGTCGCCGAAGGCCCAGCCGTCGTCGCCCATCACCGGGTCGACGATGGACAGCGACACCACGTCCTGCAGGCCCTTGAGGCTGCGCGCGATCAGCGTGCGGTGCGCCCACGGGCAGGCCAGCGAGACGTAGAGGTGGTAGCGCCCCGGCTCGGCCGCGAAGCCGCTGCTGCCGTCGGCGCTGACCTGGTGGCGAAAGCCCGCCTGCGTGCGCACGAACTCGCCGCCGCTGGCGCGCGTGTCGTACCAGCCGCTGCGCCACTGGCCGTCGAGCAGGTAGCCGCTCATCGCGCCGGCTCCGCGCCGACCGTGCCGCGCGCGCTGATGATGACGGCGCCTTCGCGCATCACCTTGGTGACCGGCGTGCGGGCCGCCACGTCGAGCAGCCGCGCCCACTGCGCGTCGTCCAGCGCGCCGCTGGCCCACAGCGTGCGGTGCACGTGCAGCTTGTCGTCGGCGTCGCGCGACAGGCTCAGCTCGGCGCGCAGCTCGCCCAGGTCCCAGCCCTTCTTCTGTGCGTACATGCGCAGCGTGATCGCGGTGCAGGCGGCCAGCGAGGCCAGGTACAGGTCGAACGGCGCCGGCCCGGCGTCGCGCCCGCCGAGCGCCGGCGGCTCGTCGGCCAGCAGCTGGTGCGGGCCCAGCGTGATGCGGTGCGCGAAGTCGGTGCCGGTGGAGACGATGCGGGCGGTGTGGCTCATGGGAAAGCTCCTTCTCGAAACGGCCGGGTCGAGCGGCGGCGGCGTCAGCGGAACAGCCAGCGCGACACCAGCCGGGTGTAGCGCGGCATGATGACGTAGACCATCAGCCAGACGACGACGACCACCACCACCAGCGCCTGCAGCGGCGGCCAGCGGCGCAGCGGTTCGAGCGCCAGCAGCGGCTGCAGCAGCCAGGGCACGATCTGCGTCAGCGGGTAGATGGCCGACAGCGTGACCAGGAACTGCTTGAACGGCCTGGCGTGCAGTGGCGCCACGCTGGGCGGCGTGAACCAGTATTCGAGCCCGGTCTCGATCTGCGAGGCCTGCTCCGACAGCAGCCAGGGCTGGGCGCGCTCGACGAAGCTGCGGCGCAGCGGCGAATCGATCCAACCGGTCAGGTGCTCGTGGGTGTCGAAGCGCAGCAGCGCCGCATACGGCGCGTTGGCCGTGTGCGGGCGGATGATGGACACGCCCATGTGGCCCGGGAAGTCGCGCGCCGCCTTGGCGATGGCCTTCAGCCAGGCCTCGTAGTCCGCCACCGCATCGGCGCGCACCTGGTGCTGGATCAACAGCGTGACGGAGTCGTTCACGGCAGCTCCTTCAACGTGCCACGTCAGGCGGCCAGCGCCGTCAGTGCCTCGTGCGCCTGCGCCAGGCCGGCGGCGCGCGCGGCGTCGCCCATCGACAAGCCTTCGGCGTAGACGAACTCGACCTCGCCGATGCCCATGAAGGCCAGCACGTTGCGCACGTACTGCGTCTGCACGTCGCCCGCCGTGCCGGCATAGCGGCCGCCGCGGGTGGCGAACACCAGCGCCTTCTTGCCTTGCAGCAGGCCTTGCGGGCCGGCTTCGGTGTAGCGGAAGGTCTTGCCGGCGCGCATGACGTGGTCGAACCAGGACTTCAGCATCGAGGGCACCCCCAGGTTGTACATCGGCAGCCCGATGACGACGACGTCGGCCGACGCCAGCTCGGCGATCAGGCGGTCGGAGTGGTCCACCGCGGCCTGCTGCTCGGCGTTGCGCTGCGTCGCCGGCGTCAGGAAGGCCTGGAAGGTCGGCCCATCGAGGTGCGGCATCGGCGTGCGCGCGAAGTCGCGCGTGATCACCTGGCCTTCGGCGTGGCGCTCGCGCCAGGCGGCGACGTAGGCGTCGGACAGCTGGCTCGACTGCCCCTGGTCGGCGAACAGGCTGGTCTTGATGTGCAAAAGGGTCTTCATGACGTTCCTCGTCGTGGCGGCTCAGCGCGCCGAGTCGAGCTGCTCGTGGTTCTTCTCGACGGCCTGCGCCTTGGTGTAGCTTTCGATCAGCAACTGGTACTCGGGGAAGATCTTGGTGTAGATCTCGGCCCATTGCAGCGCGTCTTCGCGGTGCCAGGTGCGTTGCAGTTCGGAGGCGACGGCGGCGGTGTCCATCGGCACCACGCCGGCCTGGACGATGCGCGCCAGCGTGATCTCCTGCGCCATCTTCGAGTAGGTGCCCGAGGCATCGACGACGGCGAACACCTTGTAGCCCTCGGCCACCGCGCTGATCGCCGGGAAGGCCATGCACACGCTGGTGATGGTGCCGGCGATGATCAGCGTCTTGCGGCCGGTGGCCTTCACGGCGGCGACGAAGTCGGGGTTGTCCCAGGCGTTGATCTCGCCCTTGCGCGCCACGTACTTGGCGTGCGGCGCGGCTTCGTGGATCTCGGGGATCAGCGGGCCGTTGGGGCCTTGCGGCACCGAGGCGGTGGTGATCACCGGGATCTTGGCCAGCGTCGCCATCTTCGCCAAGGCGGCGGCGTGCGCGCGCAGCTTCGGCATCGGCATGTCGTTCACGGTCTGGAACAGGCCGCTCTGGTGGTCGATCAGCAGCATCACCGCGTCGGCGGGGTCGATGACGGGACGCTGGCCATTGAAGTTGGCAACTTGGGCAAAGGCGGTCATGGTGTGGTTCTCCGTTGGGGTTGGGTGGGGTCGCGTTGGGGTTGGGGGTCAGGCGGTGGTGGCCGCGTCGGCGACGTCAGCCGCCAGCTCGACCGGGGGCATGCGGCCGAAGCGGCCGTCACGGAAATCGGCGTAGGCCTGCTCGATCTGCTCGCGGCTGTTCATCACGAACGGGCCGTGGCCGACCAGCGGCTCTTCGATCGGCTCGCCCGACAGCAGCAGCACGGTGGCGTGGTCGCTGGCCTCCAGGCGCACGCGCTGTCCGCCGCGGTCCAGCAGCGCCAGCGTCGCCTCGCGTTCGAGCGCCGTGCCGTTGACGCGCACCGCGCCGCGCAGCAGCACGACCGAGACGTTGCGGCCTTCGGGCAGATCCAGCTCGACGCTGCGGCCCGGCGCCAGGCGCAGGTCCCACACGTCGACCGGCGTGAACGTGCGCGCCGGGCCGCGCCGGCCGAGCGCCTGGCCGGCGATGACACGCAGCGAGCCGGCGGGCTGGCCTTGCTCGTCGCGCAGCGCCAGCACCGGAATGTCGGCGCAGGCCAGCGTCTGGTAGCGCGGCGCGGCCATCTTGTCGCGCGCCGGCAGGTTGACCCAGAGCTGCACCATCTCCAGCGTGCCGCCTTGGGCGCTGAAGGCCTTCGAATGGAACTCGCTGTGCAGGATGCCGCTGCCGGCGGTCATCCACTGCACGTCGCCGGGGCCGATGCGGCCGCCGGCGCCGGTGGAGTCGCGGTGCTCGACCTCGCCCTGGTAGACGATGGTGACGGTCTCGAAGCCGCGGTGCGGATGCTCGCCCACGCCGCGCGGCTGGCGCGACGGGCCGAACTGCGCCGGGCCGGCGAAGTCCAGCGCCAGGAAGGGGCTGGCATGCCGGCCCAGCGTGCCGTACGAGAACAGGCTGCGCACCGGAAAGCCGTCACCCACCCAGTGCGAGTTGCGGTTGCCGTAGATGCCCAGAACCTTCTTCATCTCACGCTCCTTGCGGATGCGAAGGAGTGATTCCCTCGCCGTGCAATGAATGTAGGTTTCGATCGAATCGGCCGGTAGTTCCTAGAATTGCGCTTCATCGTTCCATGCGTGGAACGGCCACCGAGCCCCGCCATGCAGGATTTCAACGATCTGGTCTATTTCGCCCACGTGGTCGACCACCGCGGCTTCGCGCCGGCGGCGCGCGCGCTGGCGGTGCCCAAGTCCAAGCTGAGCCGGCGCATCGCCGCGCTGGAAGACCGGCTGGGCGTGCGGCTGATCCAGCGCTCGACGCGGCGCTTCTCGGTCACCGACGTCGGCGAGTCGTACTACCGCCACTGCAAGGCCATGCTGGTGGAAGCGCAGGCGGCGCAGGACGCGGTGGAACAGGCCTCGGGCGAGCCGCGCGGCATCGTCCGCATGAGCTGCCCCATCGCCTTGCTGCACGCGCGCGTGGCGGCGATGGTGGTCGAGTTCATGGCGCTGAACCCGAAGGTCGAGATCCACCTGATGGGCACCAACCGCCCGGTCGACCTGGTGGCCGAGGGCTACGACATCGCGATCCGCGCGCGCACGCCGCCGCTGGAAGACTCCAGCCTGGCCATGCGCGAGCTGGCGCAGCGCGACTGGTACCTCGTCGGCAGCCCGGCTTTCTGCGAGCAGCACCCCGTGCCCGCCGTGCCGGCCGACCTGGACCGCCTGCCCAGCCTGGGCGACAGCCTGAGCGAGCGCGACCACCGCTGGCACCTCGTCGGCCCCGGCGGCACCACGGCCACCATCGCCTACCGCCCGCGCCTGGTGACCGACGACCTGCAGTCACTGCGCGCCGCCGCGGTGGCCGGGCTCGGCGTGGTGCAGTTGCCGGCCATGCTGCTGGAAGACGACCTGCGCAGCGGCCGCCTCGTGCGCCTGCTGCCCGAGTGGTGCTCCAAGGGCGCCGTCGTGCACGCGGTGTTCCCGTCGCGGCGCGGCCTGCTGCCGTCGGTGCGCTCGCTGATCGACTTCCTGGCGCTGAAGTTCGGCGAACTGCAGGAGGATTGACGCGCCGCGGCGGTGGTCAATGGCCGGTATGGCCGGTATGACCGGCATGGCCGCCATGGCCGCCATGCCCGCCGGGCTTGCGCACTTGCACCTCCAACGCACGACCCTCGGCCGCCGGCGCGACGGCTGGCGCCGCCGGCGCCGCGGCGCGCGGTTCCGGCGCCAGCTCGGCCGTGTACTCGCTGGCCAGCGTGCCTGGCGGGTGGCGGTACGGCCCGGGATCGGTGTCGTCGCCGCGGCGGACGTCGTCGCGCACCTTCACCACGCTGAACATGCCGCCCATGCCCACCGGGCCGAAGGGGCCGGTGCCGGTCATCATCGGCAGCGTGTTGTCGGGCAGCGGCATCTCCATCTCGGCCATGTCGTGCATGCCCTTGTCGCCCATCACCATGTAGTCGGGCACCAGGGCGCTGATCTTGCGGGCCAGGTCGCGCTGGTCGACGCCGATCATCGTCGGCACGCCGTGGCCCATGGCGTTCATCGTGTGGTGGCTCTTGTGGCAGTGGATGGCCCAGTCGCCGGCGATGGCGTCGAACTCGAAGGCCCGCATCTGGCCCACCGCCACGTCCACCGTCACCTCGGGCCAGCGCGCGGCCTTCGGCACCCAGCCGCCGTCGGTGCCGGTCACCTCGACGTGCGGGCCGTGCATGTGGATCGGGTGGTTGGTCATCGTCAGGTTGCCGACGCGGATGCGCACGCGCTCGCCGGTGCGCGCCACGAACGGGGCGATGCCGGGAAAGGCGCGGCTGTTCCAGGTCCACAGGTTGAAGTCGAGCATCGTGTTGACGCGCGGCATCGCGCTGCCGGGGTCGATGTCGTAGGCGTTGAGGATGAAGCCGAAGTCGCGGTCGACGGCGTGCTGCCGCGGGTCTTTCGGGTGCACGATGAACAGGCCCATCATGCCCATCGCCATCTGCACCATCTCGTCGGCATGCGGGTGGTACATGAAGGTGCCCGAGCGCTGCAGCACGAACTCGTACATCCAGGTCTTGCCGACGCCGATGGGCGGCTGCGTGAGGCCCGAGACGCCGTCCATGCCCGAAGGCAGCAGGATGCCGTGCCAATGCACCGTGGTCACCTCGGGCAGCTTGTTGGTGACGAAGATGCGGATGCGGTCGCCCTCCACCGCCTCGATCGTCGGGCCCGGACTGGAGCCGTTGTAGCCCCACAGCCGCGCCTGCATGCCCGGCGCAATCTCGCGCAGCACCGGTTCGGCTACCAGGTGGAACTCCTTGACGCCGTCTTTCAGCCGCCACGGCAGCGACCAGCCGTTGAGCGTGACCAGCGGCTGGTACGGCCGGCCATTGGGCGGCGGCGGCGGCCGCTGCGTGGTGGCCGCGGTGTTGAGGGCAGCCTCGGGCAGCCGCGCGGCACCGGCGCGGCTGACGGCGGCGGCGCCCAGCAGGCTGGCGCCGGCGGCCTTGAAGAAATGTCTGCGCTGGGTCATGGCGTGCTGGCGGTTCAATGGCCGGCCGCTGCGGCGGCCGACGACATGGTGGCGGTCGACGACAGGCCGGCGGCACCGGCCGCCGCGGGCGAGCGACCGGTCAGCGCGGTCTGCAGCCGCGATTCGGCGATCCAGTAGTCGCGCAGCGAGCTCACCGCGCCGACCACGCCGGCAATCTGCTCGCGGGCGTCGGCCAGCAGCTCGAACACGCTGATGAGCATGCCGTTGTAGCGAAGGAGTTGCTCGTCGGAGATGCGCTTGCGCAGCGGCACCACCTCGTCGCGGTACAGGCGCGCCAGCTCGTAGGCCGTGCGGTAGGCCGAGTAGCTCTCGCGCACCTCGGAGCGCGCCTGCACGCCCACCGCGGCAGTGCGGTTCACGGCCTGCAGGTAGAGCGCCTCGGCGCGGGCGACGCGCGCGCTGCCGAAGTCGAACAGCGGCAGCGTCAGCTCGATCTCGTAGCCGTTGCGGCGCGGCTCGCCGCTGGCGCTCTGGTTCTGGTAGCCGGCGTGCAGCACGTTGACGAAGCGGGTGGCCTGCGTCAGGCCGAGCGCGCGCGCCGTGGCTTCGGCCTCGCGGCGCGCCAGGCGCACGTCGAGCCGCTGGTCCAGCGCCGTCTGCTCGGCGTCGCGCGGCTCGGCCGCGACGGCCGGCAGCTCGGGCAGCCGCTCGGGCAGGCGCAGGTCCTGCGCATCGCCGCCGAGGCCGAGCACGCGCACCAGCGCCTCGCGCGCCACCACGGCCTGGTGCTGCGCGCGGGCCAGCTGCGCCGTGGCGTCGGCGTGGAACGACTGCTCGCGCAGTTGCGCGAGCGCGCTGAAGTTGCCGGCCGCCGCCATGCGGCGCGCCAGTTCGCTGGCCGCTTCGGCGGTCTCCAGCACGCGCTGCTGGAAGCCGACGAGCTGCCGTGCGGCGACGGCGGTGACGAAGGCCTCGCGCGCCGCGGCGGCCACGGCCACCGTACGGTCGGCGGCGCGCAGTTGCGCCTGCTCGAAACGCTGCTGCTCGACCTCGCGCGCCAGCGGCATCGTCAACAGGCCCAGCACGTCGAACAGCACGGCGCGATCGATCTCCACGCCATGGCCCGAGAGCCTGCCGAAGCTGAACGACGGGTTGGCCAGGCGGCCGGCGCGCACGAGGTCCGCCTCGGCGATGCCCAGCTCGGCATAGCCGGCTTGCAGCTCGCGGTTGTTGAGCAGCGCCACTTCGACCGCGCCGCCGGCGCTGAGCGGCTGCTGCAGCAACTCGGCGACGCGCGCGGCGGCGGCGTCGGACTGCGCGGCCGTGCGCAGCAGCGCCGGCGCGCGGCCGGTGCGTTCCTTGGCGAGCTGTTCGACGGCGCCGAAGCCGCCGTCGGGCGAGAACGAGGCGCAGCCGGTCAGCGCCAGGCTGGCCAGCGCGGCGGCGGCAAGGCGGCGCCGCGGCGCCGGCCGGTGATCACGGTGATGCATGGTGGAAGTCATCCGAGCTGCCGACGCGACGAGGCGGTCGGCCGATGCCCGCGCGGCACGCGCGAGCCCGATCAGGCCTCTGCAAGAGGCCGCACGGCGTCAGATGCTTCGGGGGGGGGCGGTCCTGGCCGTCGGCGATGAAGCTCGGCGCCGGCGCGGCAGCGTGCGGGAAGCCGCCGCCGGCCGGGCCATGCGGCAACGCCACCGCCGGCGCGGCGCTGGCCAGCGGCGGCACCGAGCAGCAGGCCGAGCACAGGTTGCAGCGCTCGGCGCCGGTTGCGCCGTCGTGATGCGCGGCAGCGCCGGCCGGGTCGGCATGGGCCGCGGGATGGTCCGCGGCGGCATCGGCATCGGCATCGGCATGGTGATGGACCGGCGCTGCGCCGGCCTCGCCCGCCAGGCCTGATGTACCCGTCGTACTTGCGGACGGCGGGCACGGCATTGCCGCCGCCATCACGCCGCGCACGGGCAGCATGAGCACCAGCAAGGTCAGCAGCAGGACACGGGCGACTCTCACGCGGCCGAGGGTAGCAGATCGACCCGGCGGCACCGCCGCCGGCTGGTCGATCCGGCGGCACCGCCGCCGGCTGGTCAATCAGGCGGCGCCGGGCGCCGGCACCAGCCCGTCGGTGCCGCTGCCGCACAGCACGACGGCGATCTTCTCGTCGTCGCGGAACGCGAAGCCGCGTTCGACCACGGCGGCCAGGGCCGTCGCTGCGCCCAGCTCGATGGCCAGCCCGGCCTGCGCCCACGCGACCGCGCTGGCCGAAGACTATTTCACCCGCATCCTGGCCTCGCTCAGCGTCTACGGCTGAACGCGTGCCGGCCGCGCCGTCTCACAGCGCGGCGGCGTCCAGATCGGCGCGCGTCGGCAGGCCTTCGGTGTCGCCCAGCACCTGCACGGCGCGCGCGCCGATCCAGGCGCCCCGGCGCACCGCCTCGGCGACCGGGCGGCCTTCGAGCAGCGCGCTGAGCACGCCGACGGCAAAGCCGTCGCCCGCGCCGACCGTGTCGACCACCTTCGCCACCGGGAAGCCCGGCACGCGACCGCTGCCGGCGTCGGCACTGTCGTAGTAGGCGCCGGCGGGGCCGAGCTTGACGACCACCAGCGAGGCGCCGCGTTCGCGGTAGAAGCGCGCGATGCCCTCGGGCGTGGTCTCGCCGGTGAGCAGCTCGCCCTCTTCGATGCCGGGCAGCACCCAGTCGGCACGCAGCGCCAGCGCGTTGATGGCCTCGCGCATGGCCTCGCGCGAAGGCCACAGCGCCGGGCGCAGGTTGGTGTCGAAGGAGATGGTTCGACCGGCCGCGCGCATCAGCGCCATCGCGCGCTCGGTGGTGGCCAGCGCACTGGCCGAGATGGCCGGGAACACGCCGGTGGCGTGCAGGTGGCGCGCCGAGCACAGCCAGGCGGCATCGATGTCGGCCGGCGCCATCAGGCTGGCGGCCGAGCCGCGCCGGTGGTATTCGGTCGGCGGGTCGCTGCCGTCGACGGTGCGGCCCTTGAACATCAGGCCGGTGCGTTGGGCCGGATCGCTGGTCACGTGCGAGCAGTCGATGCCTTCGGCCCGCATCGCGGCCAGCAGTGCGCGGCCCATGGAATCGGCACCCAGCCGGCTGGCCCAGCCGACCTTCAGCCCCAGCCGCGCCAGGCCGATCGCCACGTTGGTCTCGGCCCCCGCGGTGCGGCGGTGGAACATCGCCACGTCTTCCAGCGGGCCGCTCTGGTCGGCCACCAGCAGCAGCATGGCTTCGCCGAGCAGGGCGACGTCGAAACGGGTCGGCGCAGGAGCGGCGGCAAGGGCTGGCATGGCGCGATGGTAAGGTCCCGCCCCGGCCGCCGACCCCGCAAGCGCCACCTCTTCGATCCGGATGACTGAATTGGACTTCTCGGCGCACACGCCGGTCATGCAGCAGTACCTGCGCATCAAGGCCGAGCACCCCGACACGCTGGTCTTCTTTCGCATGGGCGACTTCTACGAAGTCTTCTACGACGATGCGCGCAAGGCCAACCGGTTGCTGGACATCACGCTGACGGCGCGCGGCAGCAGCGGCGGCGAACCGGTGGTGATGGCCGGCGTGCCGGTGCATGCGCTGGAGAGCTACCTCGCCAAGCTGATCAAGATGGGCGAGGCGGTGGCCATCGCCGAGCAGGTGGGCGACGTGGCCACCGCCAAGGGGCCGGTCGAGCGCAAGGTGGTGCGCGTCGTCACGCCCGGCACGGTGACCGATGGCGAGCTGCTGTCAGAGCGCGCCGACACGCTGCTGCTGGCGGTGCACCAGCAGCGCAACGTCTTCGGCCTGGCCTGGCTGGGCTTGGCGAGCGGCCAGCTCGGGCTGACCGAGTGCAGCGAGCGCGAGTTGCCCGCCTGGCTGGCGCGGCTGGCGCCGGCCGAGATCCTGCACGACGGCAGCGCCGCCTGGGGGCCGCTGCTGGCCCAGGCCCAGGCCGGCGGCCGCGCCGCGCGCACGCCGCGGCCGGCCTGGCAGTTCGACAGCGCCCTGGGCCAGCGCAAGCTGTGCAGCCAGCTCGGCACCAGCACGCTGGCCGGCTACAACGCGCAAGACCTGGGCGTGGCGCAGGCCGCCGCGGCGGCGGTGCTGAGCTTTGCCGAACACACGCAAGGCACCGTGCTGCAGCACGTGCGCCACCTGCAGGTGGAGCGCGCCGGCGAGCTGCTGGACCTGCCGCCGGCCAGCCACCGCAACCTGGAGCTGGTGCAGACGCTGCGCGGCGAGGACAGCCCCACGCTGCTGTCGCTGCTGGACACCTGCCGCAGCGGCATGGGCAGCCGCGCCTTGCGTCAATGGTTGACGCGGCCGGCGCGCAGCCGCGACGAGGCGCGGCGGCGCCACGCGGCGATCGAGCGGCTGTTGACGCAGGGCTTCGAGCCGCTGCGCGACGCCTTGCGCGGCATCAGCGACGTCGAGCGCATCACCGCGCGCATCGCGCTGCGCCAGGTGCGCCCGCGTGAACTGGCCGGCCTGCGCGCCACGCTGGCCGCGCTGCCCGGCTTGCGCCTGCAGGTGCCCGAGGGCGCGCCGCTGCTGGCCGAGCTGCAGCAGGCGCTGGCGCCTGATGCTGCCATCGCCGATGCGCTGCGCGCCGTCGCCGACGAACCGGCGGTGCTGCTGCGCGACGGCGGCGTCATCGCCGCTGGCGTCGACGCCGAGCTGGACGAGCTGCGCGCCATCAGCCAGAACTGCGACCAGTTCCTGCTCGACCTGGAGCAGCGCGAGCGCGCGCGCACGGCCATCGGCAACCTGCGCGTGCAGTTCAACAAGGTGCACGGCTTCTACATCGAGGTGACCAGTTCGGGCCTGGACAAGGTGCCGGCCGACTACCAGCGCCGGCAGACGCTGAAGAACGCCGAGCGCTTCATCACGCCGGAATTGAAGGCCTTCGAGGACAAGGCGCTGAGCGCGCAGGAGCGCGCGCTGGCGCGCGAGAAGTGGCTGTACGAGCAGCTGATCGACGCGCTGCAGCGCCACCTGGCCGAGCTGTCGGCGCTGGCGCGCGCCCTCAGCGGCCTGGACGCGCTGGCCGCGCTGGCCGAGCGCGCCGCCACGCTGGGCTGGTGCCGGCCCGAGTTCGTGCCCTACCCCTGCATCGAGATCGAGGCCGGCCGCCACCCGGTGGTGGAAGCGCGGCTGCAGGAAACCGGTGGCGGCGCCTTCATTCCCAACCACTGCCGGCTCGACGCCAAGACGCGGCTGCTTGTCATCACCGGTCCCAACATGGGCGGCAAGAGCACCTTCATGCGCCAGGTGGCGCTGATCGTGCTGCTGGCGGCCATGGGCTCGTACGTGCCGGCCACGGCCTGCCGGCTGGGGCCCATCGACGCCATCCACACGCGCATCGGCGCCGCCGACGACCTGGCCAACGCGCAGTCGACCTTCATGCTGGAGATGACCGAGGCCGCCGCCATCGTGCACGCGGCCACCGAGCAGAGCCTGGTGCTGATGGACGAGATCGGCCGCGGCACCAGCACCTTCGACGGGCTGGCGCTGGCCGGCGCCATCGCGACGCAACTGCACGAGCGCAACCGCTCGTTCACGCTGTTCGCGACGCACTACTTCGAGCTGACCGAGTTCCCGGCGCGCCACGAGCGCGCCGTCAACCTGCACGTGGGCGCCGTGGAAAGCGGGCACGACATCGTGTTCCTGCACCAGATCGAGCCCGGCCCCGCCAGCCGCAGCTACGGCGTGCAGGTGGCGCGGCTGGCCGGCATGCCGGCGGCGTTGATCCGCCAGGCGCGCGCGACGCTGGAGGCGCTGGAAGCCAAGGCCGCGGCCGGCCAGGCGCAGGTGGATTTGTTCGCGGCAGCGCCGGCTGAAGCCGCGGCGCCCGAGCCGTCGCGCGTGGAAGCGGCGCTCGGCCGCATCGACCCCGACGCGCTGACGCCGCGCGAGGCGCTCGACGCCCTGTATCGTCTGAAGTCCCTGCAGAACGAAGGCAACTCATGACCTACTGCGTCGGCATCCGCCTGAACGCCGGACTCGTGTTCCTGTCCGACAGCCGCACCAATGCCGGCATGGACCAGATCAGCACCTTCCGCAAGATGATCATCTACGAGAAGCCGGGCGACCGCTTCATGGTGATGCTGTCGGCCGGCAACCTGAGCATCAGCCAGTGCGTGCGCGAGATCCTGCAGGTCGAGCGGCTGGACAACGGCGACCACGAGCCGATCACGATCTGGAACGCCACCAGCATGTTCGACGCCGCGCGCGTGCTCGGCTCGGCGGTGCGCCGCGTGCACACGCAGGACGGGCCGTCGCTGAAGGCCAGCGGCATCGACTTCAACGCCAGCATGATCTTCGGCGGCCAGATCAAGGGCGAGGCGATGCGCATGTTCCTGGTCTACTCGGCCGGCAACTTCATCGAGGCGACGCGCGAGACCTGCTTCTTCCAGGTGGGCGAAAGCAAGTACGGCAAGCCCATCCTCGACCGCGTGCTGACGCCCACCACGCCGCTGGACGAGGCCGCCAAGTGCGCGCTGGTGTCGATGGACAGCACGCTCAAGTCCAACCTCTCGGTGGGCCTGCCGCTGGACCTGCTGGTCTACCGCGAAGGCCAGCTGCAAAGCGACGAGCATGTCTGCATCGACGAAGGCAACCCGTACTTCAACATGATCCACAGCACCTGGGGCCAGCGCCTGCGCGAGGTGTTCGAAGGCATCGACGACCCGCGCTGGGACGGCGGCGACAGCCCGCATCCGCTGATGGTGGACTCGGGCCGCTACGACCCCATGCGGAAAATCAGCCAGCCGAGCGATCGGATCGTCTAGTCAAGTGCGCAACACCACGCCGCCCGGCATGCGCGCCGAGCGGCGCACGCCGGCGATGTGGGTCAGCGGCGCGCAGTAGGCCTGCTGCATCTGCTGCACCTGGGCCTGCACGGCGTGCACGTCGGGCACCTGCGCCGGGTGGCGGCGGGCCACGGCGGCGGCCATGTCGATCAGCTTGCCGTTGCGCGTGTGCTCGCCCTGCTGCAGCAGCAGCTCGATGGCCGCCGGCACCTGCTGGCCGAGCGACTGGTTGAGCGCCTGCTCGGCGATGTTGCCGATCACCGCCTGGCAGTTGCGCAGCGTCTCGGCGGCCTGGGCATGGCCCTCGGCGGCGGCCACCAGCATCTCGGTGCTGGCCTTGGAGACGCAAAAGCGCAGGCCGATCTGGCGCAGCAAGGCGTCGAAGTCCTTGGCCGGCAGGTCGCCGGCGGGCAGCCGCGTCCACAGCCGCGCCCACAAGGCGATGGTCGAGGCGGCGGCCTCCAGGTCGAAGTCGCGCTCCAGCGCGGCGGCGGCCAGCGTCTGCGCCAGGGTCAGCGCCTCGTCGTGCCGCCGCGCCTGCAGCGCCACCAAGCCGGCCAGCACGCGCTGCAGGTGGGCCAGCCGGCGCTCGTCGGGCCGCGCCTGCTGCAAGGCGTTGACCTGGTCGGCCACGGCGGCCAGGCCGCGGCCGTCGGCCAGGTCCAGCCGCGCCAGCCCCAGCAGCAGCAGGCAGCCGGGGTCGAACAGCTTGGACTTGCGGCCGAGGTTGATGGTGCGCTCCAGGTGCTGCGCCGCCTCGCCCTTGTGGCCCTCGAAGAAGGCCAGGCTGCCGCGGCTTTGCATGCGCAGCAGGCAGCCCGGCGTCAGCTGCGCGGCGGCGCGGAAGGCCTCCAGCGCCGGCGCGAACTCGCCCTGCTCCACCAGCACGCGGCCCAGCAAATCGTGGGCGTCCGCATAACCGGGTACTTCGACGACCAGGCTTTCGAGCTGGCGCCGCGCGGCGGCCAGCTCGCCGGTGGCCAGCCGCGCCCGCGCGACGCCGGCCTTGGCCCAGCCCAGGCCCTTGTCGGCCACCACCGCCTGGTAGATGGCCAGCGCGCGCGCCGGCTGGTCGGCGCGCAGCCACAGCTCGGCGGCCACCTGGGCGGCGAAGCTCCAGTACGGCTCGCGTTGCTGGAAGCGCGCTTCGGCCAGCGCCGCGGCGCGCACGAAGTCGCCCGACTGGATGGCCTGGTAGATGGCCTTGAGCGAGCGCTTGCGGCGCCGCACCTCGGCCAGCCGCTCGGCCAGCACCTGGCCCGAATAGGGCTTGACGAGGTAGCCGTCGACGGTGGCCTCTGCGGCCTCCATCACCTGCGCGTAGCTGGCCTCGCCGGTCACCAGCATGAAGACGGTGCTGTGCGGCAGCAGCTGCTCGCGGCGCAGCTCGTCCAGCAGGTCCTGGCCGGACATCGGCGCGCCCTCGAAGTTCATCTCGCACAGCACGATGTCGTGCGGGCTTTCCTCCAGCAGCAGGCGCGCGTCCTGCACCTTGGCCATCTGGCGGATCTGCTGGACGCCGAGGTCGCGCAACTGCGCGGCCATGACGCTGCGCGACGTCGGGTTGCCGTCGATGACCAGGGCCTTGGCGGTGTGGATATCGCGATCGAACAATTGCTGTCGCCGGTCGTGAGCCTGTCAGGAGGTATCGGCGCCGGCCGCCGCAGCTTGAGGGCCGGCCCCGTCCGGCCGGGCGACAATGCCGCCAGGCATGAACCGAACCATCGTCTTTTCGCACGCCAACAGCTTTCCCGCCGGCACCTACCGCAAGCTGTTCGCGCACTGGGCCGCCGCCGGCTGGCGCGTGCTGGCGCCCGACAAGCTGGGCCACGACCCGGCCTGGCCGGTGGCCAGCAACTGGCGGCCGACGCGCAACGAGCTGATCCACTTCATCGAGCGCAGCGGCCTGCAGGGCCCGGCCTACCTGGTGGGGCACTCGCTGGGCGGCTACCTCAGCCTGCTGGTGGCCTGCCGCCGGCCGGAACTGGCCGCCGGCGTGGTGCTGCTGGATTCGCCGGTGCTCGGCGGCTGGCGGGCGCGCAGCGTGCGCATGCTGAAGGCGACGCGGCTGATGGGCCAGGTGTCGCCGTCGCGGGTGTCGCAGCGGCGGCGCCACCACTGGCCCTCGGCCGACGCCGTGCGCCAGCATTTCGAGGCCAAGCGCAGCTTCGCCCGCTGGGACGCCGCGGTGCTGGGCGACTACCTGGCCAGCGGCTTCGAGCCCGACCCGCAAGGCGGGCTGCGCCTGGGCTTCCGGCGCGAGGTGGAAAGCCGCCTCTACGACACCGTGCCCGACCACCTGGACGCCGTGCTGCGCCTGCACCCGCCGCGCTGCCCGGTGGCCTACATCGGCGGCACGCAGTCCACCGAGGGCCGGCAGGTGGGGCTGGAGGCCACGCGCCGCCTGGTGCGCGAGCGGCTCGAATGGATCGAGGGCTCGCACCTGTACCCGATGGAGCAGCCCGCGCTTACCGCCGCGGCGGTGCTGCGGCAGCTCGAATCGATGGCCGAGCCGCCAGCGGCGCCGAAGCGCGCGCTCAGGAACGCAGCCGCGACTTGAAGGTCTTGCGGAACTTCTCCACCTTCGGCCCCACCACCGCCGCGCAGTAGCCCTGCTGCGGGTGGTTGGCGAAGTAGTGCTGGTGATAGTCCTCGGCGCGCCAGTAGTTGGCCAGCGGCTGCAATTCGGTCACCACGCGGCCGCCCAGCGCCTGGTCGGCCTCGGCCCACACCTGGCGCGCCACCGCCTCGTGCGCCGGGTCCGACCAGTAGATGCCCGAGCGGTATTGCGGCCCGACGTCGTTGCCCTGGCGGTTGCGCGTGGTCGGGTCGTGGATGTTGAAGAAGATCTCCAGCACCTCGCGCAAGGGGATGCGGTCGGCGTCAAAGCGCACCTGCACCACCTCGGCATGGCCGGTGTCGCCGCCGCACACCTGCTCGTAGCTGGGGTCGGCCACGTGGCCGTTGGCGTAGCCCGATTCGACCGCCTGCACGCCGTCGACCAGTTCGTACACCGCTTCGGTGCACCAGAAGCAGCCGCCGGCCAGTGTGATGGTTTGCAGATTCATGCACGGCTCCTGTTTTCGTTGAGGCCCCGGGGCGGCCGGCCAGCGGCCGCTGGGCACAATGTCCGGTTCACACCATAAGCGATCCCGCCGATGAACGCCTGGCTGCAATCCATGGGGCTGGATGGCCTGAAGCTGCTGCTGTCGGCTCTGCTGCTGCCGCCGGTGCCCTGGCTGGTGCTGATCCTGCTGGGCACGGCCTGGCGGCGGCGCCGGCCGCGCACCGGCTGGGCGCTGGTGCTGCTGGGCGTGGCGCTGATCTGGGCCTGCTGCACGCACGTGGCGGCCGACCACCTGGGCCGTTGGCTGCTGAACCCGCCGCCGGCGCTGCGCGACCCCGACGGCCTGGCGCGCAGCGCGCCGGCCAAGGGGCAGACGCTGATCCTCGTGCTCGGCGGCGGCCGCAACCGGCCGGCCGAGTACGCCGACTTCAGCCTGACGCCGATCTCGATCGAGCGGCTGCGCTACGGCGTCTGGCTCAGCCGCCGCACGGGCTACGCGCTGGCCTTCAGCGGCGGCTTGAGCCCGGGCGCCGACGTGGGCCCGACCGAAGCCGCCATCGCCACCCGCATCGCGCGCGACGAGTTCCGCCAGCCCTTGCGCTGGGCCGAAGACCATTCGCGCGACACCCACGAGAACGCGCTGCGCAGCGTGGACCTGCTGCGGGCGCTGCCGCCGGCGGCCGCGGTGTCGCGCCTGGTGCTGGTCACGCACGAGGCCCACATGCCGCGCGCGCTGGGCCACTTCCGGCGCGCGCGCGACGCCGCGGACTTGAGCCTGGAGATCGTGCCGGCGCCGGTGGGCATCACCGAACGCGTGGCGCCGCGCAGCCTGGGCGACTACCTGCCCTCGCCCGACGGCATTGCGCGCTGCCGCTACGTGCTGCGCGAATGGCTGGCCCTGCTGGCGCGCGCCTGAGCCGCGCCGCTCACCACCACAGCGCGGCGACGAACACGCCCACCATCATCACGCTGAGCACCACCTTGGCCAGCAGCCCCAGCATGATGCCGATCCAGGTGCTCATGCCGACCTGCAGCGCGCGGCCGTGCTCGCGGCGGTCGATGTACTCGCCGACCGCGGCGCCGACCAGCGGCATGAAGAGCACGCCGACGATGCCCATGAAGAGCCCCGCCACCGTGCCGACCGCGGCGCCCAGCAGCGCCAGCCGGCTGGCGCCGGCGCGCTGCGCGCCCATCACGCCGGCCAGGTGGTCCAGCACCCAGGCCAGCACCGCCAGCAGCGCCACGAAGCCCAGCGTCCAGCCGCCCACGCGCTGGAAGTCGTCGATCCAGGCACCCAGCACGATGCCGGCCAGCACCAGCAGCGGCCCCGGCAGCGCCGGCAGCACCGTGCCGGCGAGGCCGGCGACGATCAGCAGCACGCACAGCACCCACCAGACGGTGACCATCGAGCTCCCTTCCATCCTGCGAAGGCCCGATGATGGACCCCGCGACCAGTGTGGGGCCGGCCCCGCCGCCTTCAAGCTTGCACACAAGCGCCCCAAGGTCATCGGCGGCGGCGGCGCCGTTTTGCACCACACTGCGACCCCATCCGACCGACTCCGGACCTCGACCCCACCATGAAAACTGCCTCCTTCGTCGCCCTGGGCCTGGCCCTGGTCATGGGCCTGGCCACCGTCGACGCCGACGCCAAGCGCCTGGGCGGCGGCCGCAACTCGGGCATGAACCGCGACATGCCGGCGCGCACCGCGCCCGACACGGCGCCGGGCAAGCCCGCGGCGCCCATGCAGCAGGGCACGCCGGCGCAGCAGCAGGCCGCTCCCGCCGCCGCCACGACCGGCGCGGCCGCGGCGGCTGCCGCGCCCAAGCGCAACTGGATGGGCCCGCTGGCCGGCCTGGCCGCCGGCCTGGGCCTGGCCGCGCTGATGAGCCACCTCGGCCTGGGCGAGGCCTTCGGCAGCTTCCTGCTGATCGCGCTGCTGGTGCTGGCCGCCGTCGTCGTGCTGCGCATGGTGCTGCGCCGCAAGCAGCCGCAGCCGGCCGGCAACAGCTATCGCGCCGCGCCGGGCGGTGGCGCGCAGGTGGCGTGGCCGCAGCAGAACCCGTCGCCGAACGCGGCACCGAACGCGGCGCCGAACGCCGCGCCCGCTGCGTTCACGCCGGCCGCCACGCCGCTGCCGGCCGAGCCCATCGTCGTCGCCGCGCCGGCCGTGGCCAAGGCCTTCGTGCCCGCCGCCTTCGATGCCGAGGCCTTTGCGCGCACCGCCAAGATGATCTTCATCCGCCTGCAGGCGGCCAACGACGCCGGCGACCGCGACGACCTGCGCGCCTTCACCACGCCGGAGATGTTTGCCGAGCTGAGCCTCGACCTGCAGGAACGCGGTGCCGAGGCGCAGCACACGGAGGTGCTGGCGATCGAGTCCGAGGTGCTCGACGTTGCCGAGGAGCCCGGCCGCCAAGTGGTCAGCGTGCGCTTCCGTGGCCAGTTGCGCGAAGCCGCCGGCGCCGCGCCGGTGGCGGTGGACGAGGTCTGGCACCTGGTGAAGCCGGCCGACGGCAGCCGCAACTGGGCGATCGCCGGCATCGAGCAGTGGCGCGGCTGAAGCGCCGCCGACGCTGACGAGAGCGACCCACCCGGTGCCGTTCAGGCCGCTCGAACTGCCCGCCGCGGCCGCCGAACGAGGCGGCCGCGTGTGGCTGAGTTCGATGCCCGGCCGCTTGGAGCCCTGGGCCGAGTTCCTGGCCGAGGCGCGCCGCACGGGGCTGCACGACGTGCTGTGCCTGAACCCGCTGTTCGAGGTGGAGCGCCTGTCGCCGGCCTATGCCAAGGCCATCGAAGACGGCAGCCTGCCCTTCGACTGGACGCACCTGCCGATGCAGGACTTCGGCCTCGCCGCGGAGGCGCTGGCTTACCGCGACACGGTGCTGCTGATGGCCGAGCGCGTGCGCGGCGGCCGCAGCCTGCTGCTGCACTGCGCCGCCGGCATCGGCCGCACCGGCACCACTGCGGCCTGCCTGTTGAAAAGCCTGGGCGCCTCGGCGCCGCTGGCGCTGCGCCGCGTGCGCGAGGCCGGATCCAACCCCGAATCGGCGCTGCAGCAGGGGCTGATCGACCGCTTCTGAACCGGCGGCTCAGCCCAGCGCCTGCCGCGCGTTGCGGAACATCCGCATCCAGGGGCTGGGCGCCGACACGTCGCCGCCGCTCCAGCTCATCTGCACGTTGCGGAACACGCGCTCGGGGTGCGGCATCAGCGCGGTGAAGCGGCCGTCGGCGGTGGTCACCGCGGTCAGGCCGTCGGGGCTGCCGTTGGGGTTGAAGGGGTAGGCCTCGGTCGCGCGGCCGTGGTGGTCGACGAAGCGCAGCGCGCGCTGGACGCGCGCGGCGTCGCCGCGGCGGCTGAAGTCGGCATAACCCTCGCCATGAGCGACCGCGATCGGCATGCGGCTGCCCGCCATGCCGGCGAAGAAGACGCTGGGGCTGGCCAGCACTTCCACCAGCGACAGCCGGGCCTCGAACTGCTGGCTGCGGTTGCGCGTGAAGCGCGGCCAGTCCTGCGTGCCGGGGATCAGCGGCGACAGCGCGGCCATCATCTGGCAGCCGTTGCAGACGCCCAAGGCCAGCGTGTCCGGGCGGTTGAAGAAGGCGGCGAACGCCTCGGCCAGCTGCGGGTTGAAGAGGATCGAGCGCGCCCAGCCTTCGCCGGCGCCCAGCGTGTCGCCGTAGCTGAAGCCGCCGCAGGCCACCAGTGCCTGGAAGTCGGCCAGCCGCGCGCGGCCGGCCTGCAGGTCGGACATGTGGACGTCGTAGCTCTCGAAGCCGGCCTGTGCCATCGCATAACTCATTTCCAGGTGCGAGTTGACGCCTTGCTCGCGCAGGATGGCGACCTTGGGCCGCGCGGCGCCGACCACCGCCGGCGCCAGCCCGGCCGCCGGCGCCGCGCCGGCCGCCGGGTCGAAGCTGAGGTGCCGGTGCAGGCCGGGGTCGTCGGCGGCGCCGGCCGCGGCGTGCTCGGCATCGGCGCATTCGGGGTTGTCGCGCTGGCGCGCGATCTGCCAGCTCACGTGGTCCCAGGCCTGCTGCAGGTCTTGCAGCGGGGCGCTGAACTGCAGCTTGGTGTCGCGCCAGACCTCGACCACGCCGCGGTCTTGCGTCTTGCCGATGACGTGCGTGTGGCGCGACAGGCCGTGTTCGCGCAAGACGCCGATCACGCGGTCGCGCTGCTCGCTGGCCACCTGCAGCACGACGCCCAGCTCTTCGTTGAACAGCGCCTGCAGCATCAGCTCGTTGCGGCGCTCGCCCACCTGCGCGGCCCAGTTCTTGGAGTCGCCGTACTCGGCGCGGCTGTCGGCGATGCCGTCGCTGTCGGTCACGAGGATGTCGACGTTCAAGCTCACGCCGCGGCGGCCGGCAAACGCCATCTCGCAGACGCAGGCCCACAGGCCGCCGTCGCTGCGGTCGTGGTAGGCGAGGATCAGGCCCTGCTCGCGCAGCGCGTTGACGGCCGCCACCAGCGTTTTCAGCTGCGCCGGCTCGTCGAGGTCGGGCACCTCGCTGCCGAACTGCCCCAGCACCTGCGCCAGCATCGAGCCGCCCATGCGCCGCCGGCCCTGGCCGAGGTCGACCAGCAGCAGCGTGGTGTCGCCGCCCGCGAGCTGCGGCGTCAGCGTGCCGCGCACGTCGGCCACGCTCGCGAAGGCGGTGACGATCAGCGAGACCGGCGCGGTGACCTGCTTGGCCTGACCGCCATCGGTCCAGCGCGTGCGCATCGACAGCGAATCCTTGCCCACCGGCACGCCGATGCCCAAGGCCGGGCACAACGCCATGCCCACCGCCTTGACGGTGTCGTACAGCGCCGCGTCTTCGCCGGGCTCGCCGCAGGCGGCCATCCAGTTGCAGCTGAGCTTGACGCGCGAGAGCTCGATCGGCGCCGCCAGCGCGTTGGTGATGGCCTCGCCCACCGCCATGCGGCCCGAGGCCGGCGCGTCCAGCGCGGCCAGCGGCGTGCGCTCGCCCATGCACATCACTTCGCCGGCAAAGCCGCGGTAGTCGGCCAGCGTCACCGCGCAATCGGCCACCGGCACCTGCCAGGGGCCGACCATCGGGTCGCGGTGCGACAGGCCACCCACCGTGCGGTCACCGATCGTCACCAGGAAGCGCTTGCTGCCGACGGTGGGGTGGCGCAGCACGTCGAGCGCCACCTGCTCCAGCTGGACGCCGGTGAGGTCCAGCGCGGCTTCGCGGCGCACCACGCGCTGCACGTCGCGCTGCATGCGCGGCGGCTTGCCGAGCAGCACCTCCATCGGCATGTCGATCACGCGCTCGCCCTGCGGGCCGTCTTCCAGCACCAGCTGCGGCGCGTCGCTGGCGACGCCCACCACGGCGAAGGGGCAGCGCTCGCGCGCGCACATCTGCTGGAAGAGCGGCAGCAGGTCGGGGTTCAGCGCCAGCACGTAGCGCTCCTGGCTTTCGTTGCACCAGATCTCGCGCGGCGCGAGGCCGCTTTCTTCCAGCGGCACGCGGCGCAAGTCGAACGTTGCCCCTTTGCCGGCGCCGTCGACCAGCTCGGGGAAGGCATTGCTGATGCCGCCGGCGCCGACGTCGTGGATGGCGAGGATCGGATTCAACGCTCCAAGCGCCCAGCAGTGGTTGATGACCTCCTGCGCGCGGCGCTGGATCTCGGGGTTGCCGCGCTGCACGCTGTCGAAGTCCAGCGCCGCGGTGTTGCTGCCGGCGGCCATGCTGCTGGCAGCGCCGCCGCCCATGCCGATGCGCATGCCGGGCCCGCCCAGCTGCACCAGCAGCGTGCCGGCGCCGAAAGGCTTCTTGTGCGTCTGGCCGGCGCTGATCGCGCCCAGCCCGCCGGCGATCATGATGGGCTTGTGATAGCCGCGCATCACGCCGGCCACCGGCTGCTCGAAGACGCGGAAATAACCGCCTAGATTGGGACGTCCGAACTCGTTGTTGAAGGCCGCGCCGCCGAGCGGCCCCTCGGTCATGATCTGCAGCGCGCCGGCGATGTGCCCGGGCTTGCCGACACCGCCCTGCTCCCAGCGCTCCGGCGCGCCGGGCAGCCGCAGATGGCCGACCGAGAAGCCGGTCAGCCCGGCCTTGGGCCGCGCGCCGCGGCCGGTGGCGCCTTCGTCGCGGATCTCGCCGCCGGCGCCGGTGGCGGCGCCGGGAAAGGGGCTGATCGCCGTCGGGTGGTTGTGCGTCTCCACCTTCATCAGCACGTGCGCCGTCTCTTCGCGCGCGCCGTAGGCCGGCGCGTTGGTGAAGCCCTGCGGCCCCCAGCGCTCGACGGCGTGGCCCTCCATCACCGCGGCGTTGTCGCTGTAGGCGACGATGCTGTGCTGCGGGCTCGTCTGCTCGGTGTGGCGGATCATGCCGAACATCGACAGCGGCTGGCGCTCGCCGTCGATGGTGAAGTCGGCGTTGAAGATCTTGTGCCGGCAATGCTCGCTGTTGGCCTGCGCGAACATCATCAGCTCGACGTCGCTGGGGTTGCGGCCCAGCGCCTTGAAGGCGTCGACGAGGTAGTCGATCTCGTCCGCGGCCAGCGCCAGGCCCCACTCGGCATCGGCCTCGCGCAGCGCCGGCGCGCCGCGGCCCAGCACGTCGACATGCGCCAGCGGCGGCGCCGGGCGCGGGTCGAACAAATGCGCCGCGGCCTCGCGCTCGAAGGCGGCCGCCTCGGTCATGCGGTCGTGCAGCAGCGCGGCCAGCGCCTGGCGCTCGTCGGCCTGCAGCGGCCGGGCGGCGCCGAGCAGGCGCTTTTCCAGCGTCAGCCGGAACTCGACGACGCGCTCGACGCGGTGCAGCGCCAGCCCGCAGTTGTGCGCGATGTCGCTGGCCTTGCTGGCCCAGGGCGAGACGGTGCCCAGGCGCGGCATCACGACGATCAGCTCGCCACCGGCAACCGGGCCGGCATAGGCGTCGCCGTAGTCGAGCAGCGCCGCCAGCTTGTCGACGGCGGCGCGGTCCGGCGCCGCGTCGAAGGCCGCCCAGTGCACGAAGCGCGCGGCCACCGCGGCCACCCGCGGGCACGCCGCCTGCAGCCGCGCCAGCAGGGCTTGCGCGCGGAAGGCCGGGAGGGCGTCGCCGCCCTCGAAGTGCATCAGATGGAGGGGCGTCGGCGACATGAGATCCCGGCAGGGTCAAGGAAAACCCGGATTCTAGGGTTGCGATGGAATAATCCAGACCATGTCTATTGCCATCAAATCCGCCGCCGACATCGAAGGCATGCGCGTCGCCGGACGGCTGGCCTCCGAGGTGCTGGACCTGCTGACGCCGCACATCCGCGCCGGCGTCACCACCAAGGAGATCGACCGCCTGGCGCACGAGCACATGGTCAAGGTGCAAGGCGGCGTGCCGGCCACGCTGGGCTACCAGCCGCCGGGCTACCCGGCGTACCCGGCGTCGCTGTGCACCTCGCTCAACGACGTGGTCTGCCACGGCATCCCCGACGAGCGGCCGCTGAAGAACGGCGACATCCTCAACGTCGACGTCACCGTCATCAAGGACGGCTGGCACGGCGACAACAGCCGCATGTTCGTGATCGGCGAGGCCAGCATCGCCGCCAAGCGGCTGTGCCAGATCACGTTCGAGGCGATGTGGAAGGGCATCGTCAAGGTGCGCCCCGGGGCGCGGCTGGGCGACGTCGGCCACGCGATCCAGATGTTCGCCGAGCACGCCGGCTACTCGGTCGTGCGCGAGTTCTGCGGCCACGGCGTCGGCGCGCGCTTCCACGAAGAGCCGCAGGTGCTGCACTACGGCCGCCCCGGCACGCTGGAAGAGCTGGTGCCGGGGATGATCTTCACGATCGAGCCGATGATCAACGCCGGCCGCCGCGACATCAAGGAAGACCGCAAGGGCGGCCGGCCTTACGACGGCTGGACCATCGTGACGCGCGACCGCTCGCTGTCGGCGCAGTGGGAGCACACGGTGCTGGTCACCGAAACCGGCTACGAGGTGCTGACGGTCTCGGCCGGCAGCCCGCCGCCGCCGGCCTTCGCGCCGCTGGGCTATGGCGGCCAGGCCGGGACGGCACCGGCCGCTGCGCCGGGCGCCGCCGCGGCCCCGGCGGCGGCCCCGGCGGCGACCACGGCCGCGACCTGAGGCGATGTCCGTGTCCGCCGCCGTGCCGCAGCTGCTGGCGGCCGACACCGGCGTGGCCGCGCTGCGCACGCGCTTTCGCGAAGGCAAGGCGGCGCTGCTGCAGCGCTTCGGCGCCAGCCGCCCCAGCGCGCCGGCGGCGGCGCGGCTGGTGCGCGCGCTGGCCCGCCACGTCGACCAGACGCTGTGCGACCTGTGGGCGCTGGCCGCGATGCCGGCCGACGCCGCGCTGGTGGCGGTGGGCGGCTACGGCCGCGGCGAGCTGTTCCCGTACTCCGACATCGACGTGCTGATCCTGCTGCCCGGCGTCGGCGGCGGCGCCGAGCCGCAGGAGCTGATCAGCGGCTTCCTCACCGCCTGCTTCGACGTCGGGCTGGAGATCGGCTGGTCGGTGCGCACGGTGGACGAATGCGTCAGCGAGGCGGCGCGCGACGTCACCATCCAGACCGCGCTGATGGAAAGCCGCCCGGTCTGCGGCCGGCGCCGGCTGTACAACGCCTTCCGCAAGGCCACCGACGCGGCGATGGACGCCAAGGCCTTCCTGCGCGCCAAGACGCTGGAGATGAGCCAGCGCCACGTCAAGTACGAAGGCACGCCGTATTCGCTGGAGCCCAACTGCAAGGAAAGCCCCGGCGGCCTGCGCGACCTGCAGGTGCTGATCTGGGTGGCGCGCGCCGCCGGGCTCGGCCGCACCTGGGGCGAGCTGGCGGCCAAGGGCCTGGTGACGCCTTTCGAGGCCCAGCAGCTGCGCAAGCACGAAGGCGTACTGCGCCTGATCCGCGCGCGGCTGCACCTGGTGGCCGGGCGCCGCGAAGACCGCCTGGTGTTCGACCTGCAGACCGCCGTGGCCGACAGCTTCGGCCTCAAGGAGACCAACGGCCAGCGCCGCAGCGAGGTGCTGATGCACCGCTACTACTGGGCGGCCAAGGCGGTGACGCAGCTCAACGAGATCCTGCTGCTCAACATCGAGGAACGCATCATGGGCAGCGAGCGCGCGCCCATGCGGCCGATCAACGCGCGCTTCCTCGACCGCGGCGGCATGCTCGAAGTGGCGCGCGACAGCCTGTACGAGGACAACCCACACGCCATCCTGGAGACCTTTCTCGTCTACCAGCAGACGCCTGGGCTACGTGGGCTGTCGGCGCGCACGCTGCGCGCGCTGTACAACGCGCGCAACCTGATGGACGCCGAGTTCCGCCGCGACGGGCTGAACCGCGAGCTGTTCATGGACATCCTGCGCCAGCCCAAGGGCCAGACGCACGCCTTCCGGCAGATGAACCGCACCAGCGTGCTGGGGCGCTACCTGTGGGTGTTCCGGCGCATCGTCGGCCGCATGCAGCACGACCTGTTCCACGTCTACACGGTGGACCAGCACATCCTGATGGTGCTGCGCAACGTGCGCCGCTTCTTCATCCCCGAGCACGCGCACGAGTACCCGTTCTGCAGCCAGCTGGCCAGCACCTTCGACCCGCCCTGGGTGCTGTACGTGGCGGCGCTGTTCCACGACGTGGCCAAGGGCCGCGGCGGCGACCACAGCGAGCTGGGCGCGCTGGAGGCGCGGCGCTTCTGCCGCGACCACCGCATCCCGAAGAGCGACGCGCAGCTCATCGAGTTCCTGGTGCGCCACCACCTGACGATGAGCCGCGTCGCGCAGAAGGAGGACCTGTCGGACGCCGACGTCATCTCTGGCTTCGCGCGGCTGATGGGCAGCGAGCGGCGGCTGACCGCGCTGTACCTGCTGACCGTGGCCGACGTGCGCGGCACCGGCCCCAAGGTGTGGAACGCGTGGAAGGGCAAGCTGCTGGAAGACCTGTACCGGCTGACGCTGCGCGCCCTCGGCGGCGCACGGCCCAACCTCGACGCCGAGATCGAGGCGCGCAAGCAGGAGGCGCGGCAGAAGCTGGCGCTGCTGTCGGCGCTGCCCGGCACCGAAGAGCCGCTGTGGAAGACGCTGGACGTGAGCTACTTCGCGCGCCACGACGCCGGCGACATCGCCTGGCACGCGCGCTCGCTGTGGCGCCACATCGAGACCCAGGTGCCCATCGTGCGGGCGCGGCCGTCGGCCGTGGGCGACGGGCTGCAGGTGCTGGTGTACTCGCCCGACCAGCCCGACCTGTTCGCTCGCATCTGCGGTTATTTCGACGCCGGCGGCTTCAGCATCCAGGACGCCAAGATCCACACCACGCGCAGCGGCTACGCGCTGGACACCTTCCAGGTCGTCAGCAACCGGCTGGAAAGCGACGACGACAGCGGCTACCGCAGCCTGATCTCGCTGGTGGAGACGCAGGCCGCGCAGGCGCTGGCCAGCGGCGGCCCACTGCCCGAGCCCAGCCGCGGCCGCGTGTCGCGGCGCGTCAAGAGCTTTCCGGTGGTGCCGCGCATCACGCTGGCGCCCGACGAGCGCGCCCAGGCCTGGCTGCTGACCGTCACCGCCAGCGACCGCAGCGGGCTGCTCTACGCCATCGCCCGCGTGTTGGCGCGCCACCAGATCAACCTGCAGCTGGCCAAGGTCACGACGCTGGGCGAGCGGGTGGAAGACACCTTCCTCGTCAACGGCCCGGTGCTGCAGCAGCCGAAGGCGCAGTTGCGCATCGAGAGCGAGCTGCTCGATGCCGTCGCAGCCCCAGCCTGAAATGGCGCAAGGTCCGCAACCCATCACCGTGGCCGCCGCGCTGGCCGGCGGCTTCGACGAGCTGATCGACGTGCGCTCGCCGGCCGAGTTCGCCGAGGACCACCTGCCCGGCGCGCTGAACTGGCCGGTGCTCGACGACGACGAGCGCGCGCGCGTCGGCACGCTGTACGTGCAGACCTCGCCGCTGGCCGCGCGCAAGCTCGGCGCGGCGCTGGTGACGCGGCGCATCGCCGCGCTGCTGGAAGCCCACGTGCAGGACAAGCCGCGCGAATGGCGGCCGCTGGTCTACTGCTGGCGCGGCGGCCAGCGCTCGGGCAGCCTCGCGCTGGTGCTGTCGCAGATCGGCTTTCGCACCGGGCAGTTGCAAGGCGGCTACAAGGCTTTTCGCGCCCACGTCCGCACGGCGCTCGACACGCTGCCCGAACGCTACGACTACCGCGTGCTGTGCGGCCGCACCGGCAGCGGCAAGACGCGGCTGCTGCAGGCGCTGCGCGACGCCGGCGCGCAGGTGCTCGACCTCGAAGGCCTGGCGCGCCACCGCGGCTCGGTGCTCGGCGCGCTGCCGGGGCAGCCGCAGCCGACGCAGAAGGCCTTCGACACCGCCGTCTGGCAAGCGCTGGCCGGCGGCGACGCCGCGCGGCCGGTGTTCGTCGAAAGCGAGAGCGCGCGCATCGGCAGCCTGCGCGTGCCCGAGGCGCTGCTGGCCGCCATGCACGGCCGCGGCCGGTGCCTGCGCGTCGACACCGACGACGCGGCGCGCGTGGCGCTGCTGCTCGACGACTACCGCGACAGCACGCTCGACCCGGCGCCGCTGTGCCGGCTGCTCGACGCGCTGGTCGAGCTGCGCGGCCGCGAGCGCGTGGCCCACTGGCAGGCACTGGCGCACGGCGGCCAGTGGCCGCAGCTGGCCGCGGCGCTGATGGCCGAGCACTACGACCCCTTGTACGAACGCTCGATGCGGCGCAGCTACCCCGGGCTGGCGGCCGCACCGTCGATCCGCCTGCAACGCGGCGACGCCGCCGAGCTGGCCGCCACCGCCGCCGCGCTGGTGCGAGACTCCACCGTGGCTTGACTTCGATCATGAGCCGGCCGTCGATCGGCAGGCAGGATGCACCACCCATGCAATGGCCCGACAACTTGCGCAACCCTCAGGCGCTGGCCGAATCCAGAAGCTTCACCGTCAAACCCATCCCGCTGTGGCGGCCGCTGGGCTGGCTGGCGCGCGGCTGGAAGGACTTGATGCGCTGCCCGCTGCCCGGCTTGCTGCACGGCCTGGCCGCGGCGCTGTTCGGCGCGGCCTTGATCGCCGTCGCCGGCCAGCAGTTCTGGCTGCTCACCGGCGCCTTCACCGGCTTCTTGCTGGTGGCGCCGATCGTCGCCACAGGGCTTTACGCGGTGAGCCGTGAACTCGACCGCGGCCGCCCCGCCAGCCTGGCCACCGCCTTGCGCGTGTGGAAGCCCGACGATTCGCGGCTGGTGCTGTTCGGCTCGCTGCTGGCGCTGGCCGGCACCGGCTGGGTGCTGACCTCGGCCTCGCTGATCATCGGCTACGCCGGCGCGCCGGTGCGCAACCCGGCCGACTTCCTGCGCGTGGTGGTGCTGGCGCCGCAAGGCTGGCTGTTCGAGGCCTGGCTGATGCTGGGCGCGCTGCTGGCGGCGCCGGTGTTCGCGTCCAGCGTGGTCGCCATCCCGCTGCTGCTGGACCGCAAGGTCAGCGTGCTGGCCGCCGTCTTCACGAGCTGGCGCGTCGTGATGGCCCACCCCGCGCCGATGGCGCTGTGGGCGGCGCTGATCATGATCCTGAGCCTGCTGGGCATGGCCACCGCGCTGGTGGGGCTGGTGGTCGTCGTGCCCTGGCTGGCGCATGCCAGCTGGCACGCCTACCGCGACCTCGTCGACACCACCGGCCTCGAAGCCCGACCCTAGACCTCACCATGTTCGGCTACACCGAAGAACAGATTGCACAGTTCGGCCTGACCTTCGGCGTCTCGGCCTTCATGCTGTACATGGTGTTCATCATCTTCCAGCTCGCGCGCGAGTCGAAAGCCGGGCGCTTCGGCACCTTCGTGCTGTTCCTCGCGCTCGGCTTCGGGCTGGTGGGCTTCGCGGCCAAGGGGCTGATCAAGTGGTTCCTGGCGGGGGTGGAGTAAGCCAGCGCCACAGCCTGCTGGAAGACCTGCAGGCGCTGGCCACGGGCACGCTGTTCGTCGCGCTGGCGGTGCTGCTGTTCCAGCACGTGGGCATGGTCACCGGCGGCACCGCCGGCATCGCCTTCGTGCTGCACTACGCCACCGGCGTGCCCTTCGGCGCCGCCTTCTTCGTGCTCAACCTGCCCTTCTACTGGCTGGCCTGGCAGCGCATGGGGCGGCGCTTCACGATCAAGACCTTCTGCGCCGTGGCGCTGCTGGCGCTGCTCACCGGCTGGGTGCCGCAGTGGCTGGAACTGCAGCGCGTGGCGCCGCTGTTCGCGGCCATCGGCGGCGGGCTGCTGGCCGGCACCGGCTTCCTGATCCTGTTCCGCCACCGCGCCAGCCTGGGTGGGCTCAACGTGCTGGTGCTGTGGCTGCAGGACAAGCGCGGCTGGCGCGCCGGCAAGGTGCAGATGGCCATCGACCTGGCCATCCTGCTGGCCGCCACGCCCTGGCTGGACGCCCGCCGGCTGGGCCTGTCGGTGCTGGGCGCGCTGGCGGTGAACTTCGCGCTGGCGGTCAATCACAAGCCGGGGCGCTACGTGGCGGTGTAGCGCGGGTGTTGCGCGGGTGTAGGGCCGGTGCAGGGCAGCCGTCGCGTCGACCCGTGGTCCAATCCCCGGTTCGATGTCATCCGACCGCCCCAAGCTCAGCCTGAAGCCCCAGGCCCCGGCGCGCGACCCGCGCCGGCGGCCGCTGCGCGGCCGCGGCGTCGCGCCGCCGCCTGCGCCGTTGCCCGCATCGGCACCGGCACCGGCATCGACGCCTTCGCGCCCGCCGCGTCCGGCGCCGGCGCCCATGCCGCCGCGCGCGCCGCGGCCGGCGCCCGTGCGCAAGCCGGCGCCGGCCGCCGCGGCCACGCCCCCCACACCGCCCACAGCACCCACGCCCGCCCCGCCGCCCGAAGGCACCCGCGTCTCCAAGCTGATGACCGACCGCGGCCTCGCCTCGCGGCGCGAGGCCGACGAGTGGATCGCCGCCGGCTGGGTGCGCGTCGACGGCGGCATGGCCGTGCTCGGCCAGCGCGCGCGGCCCGATGCGGTGATCGAGGTCGATGCGCAGGCGCGGCAGCAGCAGGCGCGGCAGGTCACCATCCTGTTGCACAAGCCAATCGGTTATGTCAGCGGCCAGGCCGAGGACGGCCACGAGCCGGCCGTCGTGCTGCTGCGGCCCGAGAACCGCTGGAGCGGCGACCGCTCGCGCGCGCGCTTCAACGCCGCTCAGCTGCGCGGCCTGGCGCCGGCCGGCCGGCTGGACATCGACTCCACCGGCTTGCTGGTCTTCACGCAGGACGGCCGCGTCGCCAAGCTGCTGATCGGCGACGAGACGCGCGTCGAGAAGGAATATCTCGTGCGCGTGGCGCACCGCGGCGGCGGCCGCCTGCCCGACGAGCAGCTCGAACGCCTGCGCCACGGCCTGGTGCTCGACGGCGTGCCGCTGCGCCCGGCACGCGTGAGCTGGCAGAACGAGGACCAGCTGCGCGTGGTGCTGCGCGAAGGCCGCAAGCGCCAGATCCGCCGCATGTGCGACCTGGTGGGCCTGGACGTGCTGGCGCTCAAGCGCGTGCGCATCGGCAGCATCGCGCTGGGCCCGTTGCCGCCCGGGCAATGGCGCTACCTGGATGAGCACGAGCGCTTCGTCTGAGGTGCATGCCGCGCCGCCGGCGCCCGGCCGCGCCCAGGTGGCGTGGGTGCTGGCGCTGCTGCTCGGCCTGCAGCCGCTGACCACCGACCTCTACCTGCCCGCGCTGCCGGCGCTGACGCGCTCGCTCGGCGCCTCGCTGGCCGCCGCGCAGCAGACCATGGCAGCGGTGCTGCTGGCCTTCGGCTGCGGGCAACTGCTTTGGGGGCCGGTCGCCGACCGCGTCGGCCGCCGCCCGGTGCTGCTGTGGGGGCTGGCGCTGTACACGGCCGCCGCGCTGGGCGCGGCGCTGGCCGGCAGCATCGGCGCGTTGATCGCCTGGCGCGCGCTGCAAGGCCTGGGCATGGCGGCGGCGGTGGTCTGCTCGCGCGCCTTGCTGCGCGACCTCTACGAGCCGCGCCAGGGCGCGCAGGTGATGGCCTGGGCAATGACCGGGCTCGGGCTGATCGCCATCGCAAGCCCAGCGCTGGGCGGGCTGGCGACGGCCGCCGCCGGCTGGCGCGCCGCGCTGGCGCTGGTGGCCGCCGGCGGCGCGCTGGCGCTGGCCGTGGTGGCCTTGCGGCTGCCCGAGACGGCAATGCGCCTGCGGCCCGACGCCACCCGGCCGCGCGTGCTGCTGGCGGCCTGGCGGCGCATTGCCACGCACCGCGTCTTCGTCGCCTGGGTGCTGCTCAGCGCGGCCACCTACGGCGGCCTGTTCACGATGCTGGCCGGCTCGGCCTTCGTCTACATCGACGTGCTGGGCCTGTCGCCCACCGCCTACGGCGCGGTGCTGGGCGCCGGCTCGCTGGCCTACATCGCCGGCACCTTCGTCTGCCGGCGCTGGGCGCATGCCTACGGCCCGGTGGGCGCGGTGCAGCGCGGCGCGGCCTTCACGGTGGCCGGCGGCCTGGCGATGGCGCTGCCGGCGGCGCTGGGGCTGCAGTCGGCGTGGGCGATCGCCTTGCCGCAGTGCCTGTACGCCATCGGCCACGGCGTGCACCAGCCCTGCAGCCAGGCCGCCGCGGTAGGGCCCTTCGCCGAGCAGGCGGGCGCGGCTTCGGCGCTGGCCGGCTTCGTCATCGCTGCGGTGGCGGTCGGCATCGCCTGGTGGCTGGGCCAGGCGCTCGACGGCACGGTGCGGCCGCTGGTCTACGGCGTGGCGTTCTGGTCGCTGCTGACCGGCGCCGTCGCCTGGACGCTGGTGCGCGCGCTGCCGCGATGAGCGCGCCCCGCCGGCCGCTGGGCCTGTGCCTGGCCGGGCCCACCGCCGCCGGCAAGACCGCGGTGGCGCTGGACCTGGCGCGCCATGCCGAGGTGGAGATCATCAGCGTCGACTCGGCCCTGGTCTACCGCGGCATGGACGTCGGCACCGCCAAGCCGAGCGCGGCCGAGCGCGCTGAAGTAGCGCACCACTTGATCGACATCCGCGACCCCGCCGAGGCCTATTCGGCCGCGCAGTTCGTCGCCGATGCCACGCGGCTGGCCGCCGAGATCCGCGCGCGCGGCCGGCTGCCGCTGCTGGTGGGCGGCACGATGCTGTACTTCAAGGCCTTGCGCGAAGGCCTGGACGCCATGCCGCCGGCCGACCCCGCGCGGCGCCGCGCGCTGGACGAGCGCGCCGCGCGCGAAGGCTGGCCGGCGCTGCACGCCGAGCTGGCGCGCGTCGACCCCGCCACCGCGGCGCGGCTGGCGCCGCACGATGCGCAGCGCATCCAGCGCGCTCTGGAGGTGCACGCGCTCAGCGGCCGCCCGCTGTCGGCCTGGCAGCAGGGCAAGCGCGCGGCCGATGCGCAGGCCTGGCCGCTGCTGGCGCTGGAGCCGCAAGCGCGCGAGTGGCTGCACCGGCGCATCGGCGAGCGCTTTGCCGCGATGCTGGCGGCCGGCCTGGTCGACGAAGTGCGCGCCTTGCGCGCGCGCGGCGACTTGAACCCTGAAATGCCCTCGATGCGCTGCGTGGGCTACCGCCAGACCTGGGCGGCCTTGGACCGCGATGAACTGCAGGCCCTGCCCGAGCGCGGCATCGCGGCGACGCGGCAGCTGGCCAAGCGCCAGCTGACCTGGCTGCGCGGCATGGCGCGCCAGGTGGTGGCCTGCGATGCGCCCGACGCGCCGGCGCAGGCGCGCGCGGCGCTGCTCGCGCTGGCGCGCGGCGAGGCGCCGGCATGCTGAACATCGAAGCCTTGAGCAAGCGCTACGGCGAGGTCGCGGTGTTCCACGACGTCTGGCTGCAACTGGCGCGCGGCGAGTTCGTCGCGCTGCTCGGCGAATCGGGCGTCGGCAAGTCGACGCTGCTGAACTGCATCGCCGGGCTCGACCGCGCCGACCACGGCCGCCTGGTCGTCGCCGGCGTCGACCTGGCCACCGCCGACGACGACGCCTGCGCGCGGCTGCGGCGCGCGCAGCTCGGCTTCGTGTTCCAGGCCTTCCACGTGCTGCCGCACCTGAGCGTGGCCGAGAACGTCGGCCTGCCGCTGCTGCTGCTGGGCCGGCCCGACGCGGCGCGCGTGCAGTCGCTGCTGGCCGAGGTGGGCCTGGCCGGGCTCGGCCAGCGCCAGCCGGCCGAGCTGTCGGGCGGCCAGCTGCAGCGCGTGGCCATCGCCCGCGCGCTGGTGCACCGGCCGGCGCTGATCCTCGCCGACGAGCCCACCGGCAACCTCGACCCCGACACCGCGGCGCGGGTGCTCGACCTGCTGCTGGCCCAGGTGCGCTCGGCCGGCGCCGCCTGCCTGCTGGTCACGCACTCGGCCGCGGCCGCGGCGCGCGCCGACCGCATACTGCGCTTAACACCGGACGGTATTCGCCCGCCTTGATTCAATTTAAGATTGCGCGCGCCTACTCGCCTTACATTCGCGCGCCATGTCGATCAAGCTGTACGACCAGGGCGGTCATCGCTGCCTGATGTTCACCGACCTCGGCGACATGGGTGGCGAGGCGGTGCAATCCAACCAGTTCCTCATCGTCGATGGCGACCACGGCGCGGTCATCGACCCCGGCGGCAACCTCGCCTACGGCGAGCTGTACCTCGAAATGTCGAAGCATTTCGCGCCATCCAAGCTGGACGCGCTGATCGCCTCGCACGCCGACCCCGACATCATCGCCTCGCTCGACCGCTGGACCACCGCGACCCAGGCCAAGATCTACATCTCGCAGTTGTGGGAGCGCTTCATCCCGCACTTCTGCAAGCCGGGCAAGACCACCGGCCGCGTCGTCGGCATCCCCGATGGCGGCATGCACATCGGCGTCGGCCGCGGCAAGCTGGTCGCGCTGCCGGCGCACTTCATGCACGCCGAGGGCAACTTCCAGTTCTTCGACCCGGCCAGCGGCATCCTGTTCTCGGGCGACCTCGGCGTCTCGCTGGTCGACGGCAAGACGGCGGCGCAGACGCTGCACAGCCTGCAGCCGCTGCCGCGCGGCATGGAGGCCTTCCACCGCCGCTACATGGTGTCCAACAAGGTGCTGCGGCTGTGGGCCGACATGGTGTCCACGCTGCCCATCCGCATGATCGTGCCGCAGCACGGCGCGCCGATGGAAGGCGCGGCGGTGTCGGAGTTCATCGCCTGGGTGCGCGAACTGGCCTGCGGCATCGACCTGATGGGGGCCGGCCACTACCAGGTGCCGGGCTGAGGGCCTGCCTCCGCGGCGCGCCCACAATGGCGCTGCGATGACCCGCGACCCCCCGCTGCTGCGCCTGCTGCCCCTGCTGTGGCGCGAATGGCAGCACCACCCCTGGCGCCACGGCCTGGTGCTGCTGGCGGTGGCGTTGGGCGTGGCGCTGGCGTTCTCGGTGCAATTGATCAACCAATCGGCGCTGGCCGAGTTCGGCGCCGCGGTGCGCGCCGTCAACGGCCAGCCCGACCTCAGCCTGCGCGGCCGCGCCGGCTCGGCCGCCGGCGTGCCCGACGAATGGCTCGACCGGCTGCGCCTGCAGCCCGGCGTGCGCGTCGCCAGCCCGGTGCTGGAGATCGAGACCCAGGCGGCTAACACCGATCACGAGCGTGTCGGCATCAAGCTGCTGGGCGTCGACGCGCTGGCGCTGGCGGCCATCGCGCCCGAGCTGCTGCCGCAGCCGGCGGCCGGCGAAGACCGGCTGGCCGCGCTCGACCCCGGCGCCGTCTTCGTCAACGCCGCCGCCCGCCAGCGCCTGAACCTGCACGACGGCGACACGGTGCGGCTGCAGGCCGGCGGCCAATGGCAGCGCCTGCGCGTCGCCGGCCACGTGGCCACCGGCGGGCCGCCGCTGCTGGTGATGGACGTGGCGGCGGCGCAGCGGTGGTTCGGCCACGGCGGCCGGCTTTCGCGCATCGACCTGCGGCTGGCGCCGGGGCAGCCGGCCGCGGCGCTGCTGCAGGCGCTGGCGCTGCCGGCCGACATCGGCGCCGCGCCGCCCGACGAGGCCGAGCAGCGGCTGTCGACGCTGTCGCGCGCCTACCGCGTCAACCTCACGGTGCTGGCGCTGGTGGCCTTGTTCGTCGGCGGCTTCCTGGTGTTCTCGGTGCTTTCGCTGTCGGTGGCGCAGCGCACGCAGGGGCTGGCGCTGCTCGGCGTGCTGGGGCTGCGCGCCGTCGAGCGCCGCCGCCTGGTGCTGGTCGAGTGCGCGCTGCTCGGCGCTGCCGGCAGCGTGCTGGGCCTGGCGCTCGGCGCGGCGCTGGCCTGGGCCGCGCTGCGGCTGCTCGGCGGCGACCTCGGCGGCGGCTTCTTCGCCGGCGCGCAGCCGGCGCTGCGGGTGGACGGCGGCAGCGCCGCGCTGGCCCTGGTCTGCCTCGCCCTGGGCAGCGCCACCGCGCTGGCCGGCGGCTGGCTGCCGGCGCGCCAGGCCGAGCGGCTGGCGCCGGCGCAGGCCTTGAAGGGCTTCAGCGGCCCGCCGGCGCGGCCGCTGCCGGCCGTCGCCGGCCTGGCCTTGATGGCACTGGGCGGCCTGCTGGCGCTGCTGCCGCCGGTGGCCGGGCTGCCGCTGGCGGCCTATGCCTCGGTGGCGGCCTTGCTGTTCGGCGGCGTCGCGCTGGTGCCGGCCGCCGTGCAGGCCCTGCTGGCCGGCGCCGGCGACGAGCGCCGGCCGCTGCTGCTGCTGGCCCGCCGCCGCGCCCGCCACCAGCGCGCCACCGCCAGCGCGGCGGTGGCCGGCGTCGTCGCCAGCCTGGCCTTGAGCGTGGCGCTGACGGTGATGGTGGCGAGCTTTCGCGACAGCGTCGCGGCCTGGCTGGACGGCGTGCTGCCGGCCGACCTCTACGCCCGCAGCGCCGCCGCCAGCGCCGCCGGCGACCAGGCCTGGTTCGGCCCCGAGCTGGCGGCCGCCGCCGCCGCGCTGCCCGGCGTGCAGCGGGTGCAGGCCGGCCGCGTGCGCGCGCTGGCGCTGGCGCCGGGCCGGCCCACCGTCACGCTGCTGGCGCGCCCGCTGCCCGACCCCGAACGCCAGTTGCCGCTGCAGGGACCGACAGGCCCGCTGCCGGCGGGCGAGGTGGGCGTGTGGGTCAGCGAGGCGATGGTGGCGCTGTACGACGCGCGGCCCGGCACGCTGCTGCGGCTGCCGCTGGGCGCCGACGGCGCCGCGCCGCCGACGGCGGTGCGCGTGCGCGGCGTCTGGCGCGACTTCGCGCGCCAGTTCGGCAGCGTGGCGATGGACCACGCCGACTATCGGCGCCTGAGCGGCGGCGACCGCCGCTTGAACGAGCTGGCGCTGTGGCTGGCGCCGGGCGCCAGCGTGGCCGCGGTGCAGGACGGCATCCGCCAGCGGCTGCCCGATCCGGCCGCGCTGGAGTTCGCGGCCACCGCCGAGCTGCGCCGCGTTTCGCTGCGCATCTTCGACCGCAGCTTCGCCGTCACCTACTACCTGCAGGCGGTGGCGATCGCCATCGGCCTGGTCGGCATCGCCGCCAGCCTGTCGGCCCAGGTGCTGGCGCGGCGCAAGGAGTTCGGGCTGCTGGCCCACCTGGGGCTGACGCGGCGGCAGATCCTCGCCGTGGTGGCCGGCGAAAGCGCCGTCTGGCTGGCCGCCGGCTGCGCCATCGGGCTGCTGCTGGGGCTGGCGGTCAGCGTCGTGCTGGTGCACGTGGTCAATCCGCAAAGCTTCCACTGGAGCATGGACTTGTCGCTGCCGGTGCTGCGCCTGCTGGCGCTGTGCGCCGCGGTGCTGGCCACCGGCGTGGCCACGGCGGCGCTGGCCGGCCGCCAGGCGGTGGCGCGCTCCGCCGTGCTGGCCGTCAAGGAGGATTGGTGAACCCGGCGCGGCGCCGCTGGCTGGCCGCGCTGGCGCTGCCGCTGGTGCCGGCGCTGGTGCCGCCACTGGTGCCCGGGGCGGCGCGGGCGGCCGAAGACAGCGATGCCGTGCGCCGCGGCCGCGCGCTGGCCTGGCCGCGCGACCACGGCGCCCACCTCGGCCAGCGCACCGAATGGTGGTACGCCACCGGCTGGCTGGGCAGCGCCGAGGCGCCCAGCCACGGCTTCCAGGTGACCTTCTTCCGCAGCCGCACGGGGCTGGCCGGCGACCTGCCCGGCCGCCTGGCGCCGCGCCAGTTGCTGTTCGCGCATGCCGCCGTCACCGACCTCGGCGCGCGGCGCCACCGCCATGCGCAGCGGCTGCTGCGCTGGAACGGGCAGTTCGACGAGACGGCCGCCGCCGGCGCCGCCACGGCCGACGCGCGGCTGTGGATCGGCCCCTGGTCGCTGCGGCGCACGGGCGGCGGCTGGCAGGCGCGCGTCGACGACGACGACTGGTCGCTGGAACTGCAGATGCAGCCGACGCAAAGGCTGCTGCTGCAAGGCGACGCCGGCTTCTCGCGCAAAGGCCCGCTGGAGACCCAGGCCAGCCACTACTACAGCGAGCCGCAGTTGGCGGCGCAGGCGCGGCTGCGCATCGACGGCCGCACGTTGGCCGCCGATGGCCGCGCCTGGCTGGACCATGAATGGAGCGACGAGCTGCTGGCCGCCGACGCCGTCGGCTGGGACTGGATCGGCCTCAACGGCTTCGACGGCAGCGCGCTCACCGCCTTTCAGCTCCGCCGCGCCGACGGCAGCGCGCTGTGGGCCGGCGGCAGCCACCGCGCGGCCGACGGCCGCACCGCCAGCTTCACGCCCGATGCCGTGCGCTGGCAGCCCGGGCGGCGCTGGCGCAGCCCGCAAACCGGCGCCGACTACCCCGTGCAGTGGCAGGTGCAGACGCCCGCCGGCACGCTGGCCGTGCGCGCGCTGCTCGACGGCCAGGAACTCGACAGCCGCGCCGGCACCGGCACGCTGTACTGGGAAGGCCTGAGCGAATGGCTGGACGCCGGCGGCCGCCGCGTCGGCCTGGGCTACCTGGAGATGACCGGCTACGCCGGCCGGCTGCGGATGTGAACCCTCAGGACCCCGCGGCCTGGTTGTCGCCGACCGAGGGCCCGCGCGGGCCGTGGGCCAGCCGCCGCGGGTCGACCGGCGCCGAGCGCACGCAGTTGCCGCCGGCGTGGCGGGCGGCGCCGAGCGCGGCCTCGGCGTCGTCGATCACCGCCTGCAGCGACAAATGCGCCGGCCGCATCAGCACCACGCCGACGCTGACGGTGGCGCGCAGGCGCTGGTCGCGCCAGGCGATTTCCAGCTGCTCCACGCGCTCGCGGATGCGCTCGGCCACGTCCAGCGCGCCCAGCGGGTCGGCATGCGCCAGGAACACCGCCAGCTGCGCATGGCCGAAGCGGGCCAGCGCATCGGCGCCGCGCAGCGTGGTCTGCGTGCTGGCGGCGATTTCGCGCAGCACCAGGTCGCTGGCCACGCCGTCGGCACCGTCGGGCCCTTCGCTCAGGCGGCGGAAGCGGTCGACGTCGACCAGCAGCAGCGCCGCGCCGATGCCGTAGCGGCGCGAACGCGCGAACTCGCGCTCGGCCAGCGCCACGAAGGGGCCGCGGGCGGAGATGCCGGTCACCGGGTCCAACGCGCCGGCGGCCAGCGCCAGGTGGCGGCCGCGCTCCAGGTCGCGGCTGATCTTGGCCAGCAGCAGCGTCAGCGGCAGCACGGCGGCCAGCGTGGCCAGCAGCACGGCGCCGGCGGGCGGCAGCCAGCCTTCCAGCGGCCCGGCGGTCAGCAGCCAGGCCAGGCCTGCGGCCAGCAGCGCCAGCGCGCTGCCCAGCGCCAATGCCGCGCCGGCGGCCTGCGGCCACGGGCGCCGCAACAGCAGCGGCCGCCGCGGCGGGCGGGCGGCGGCAAGCGGGGCGGCCGGCGTGGAGGGGGGCTTGCGCGACATGGCGGACCGAAGGCGGCGAGCCGGTATTCGACCACATCCGGCCGCCGCGTGAGTAGCGCCGCGAATGCGGGATGGCGGCGCCGGCGCGCTTATGCGGAATCAAGCCGCTTTCGGCCTTGTGGGACGATGCGATCCGTGTATCGGAACGGAGACGCAGGCGATGGCGCAGCAGGCCGGGCGTGACGAGGCCCTCTCGTCGATCGACGCCGCGGTGGACCGCGTGCTCGACGGCATTCCCGGCGACATCGTGCTGGGCATTCCGCTGGGCATCGGCAAGCCCAACCGCTTCGTCAACGCGCTGTATGCGCGCGTCGTGGCCAACCCGGCGCGGCGGCTGCGCATCGTCACCGCGCTGTCGCTGGAGCGCCCGGTCGGCCACGGCGAGCTGGAGCAGCACTTCCTGGCGCCGCTGGTCGAGCGCGTGTTCACCGACTACCCCGACCTGCAGTACGTGAAGGACCTGCGCGCCGGGCGGCTGCCGCCCAACGTGGAGATCTGCGAGTTCTTCATGAAGACCGGCGACTACCTCGGCAACGACGAAGCCCAGCAGCGCTACATCTCGACCAACTACACCTTCGTGGCGCGCGACATGGCGGTGCAGGGCATGAACGTCATCGCCCAGGCCGTGGCGGTGCGCGGCGAAGGGCCGGCGCGGCAGTTGTCGCTGTCCAGCAACCCCGACCTCACGGCCGAAGTGGCCGAACTGCTGCGCGCCGACGGCCGCCCGCTGCTGACGGTGGCCATCATCAACCGAAAGCTGCCCTTCATGGGCAACGGCGCGCTGGTCGAGCCGGGGCTGTTCGACCTGGTGGTCGACGACCCGGCCGGCACGCACGCGCTGTTCGGCCCGCCCAACGCCAAGGTCGGCACGGTCGACTACGCCATCGGGCTGCACGCCTCCAGCCTGGTGGCCGACGGCGGCACGCTGCAGATCGGCATCGGCTCGCTGGGCGACGCCATCGCGCAGGCGCTGATCGTGCGCGACCGCCACGGCAGCGAGTACCGCCAGATCCTGCAGGCCCTGGCCGGGCCCGAGCTGGCCGGCCGCGAGCTGGGGCGCTTCGACGAGGGCCTGTACGGCTGCTCGGAAATGTTCGTCAACGGCTTCCTCAAGCTGATCGAGGCCGGCATCGTCCGCCGCGAGGTCTACCCCGACACGCGGCTGCAGCAACTGGTCAACGACGGCCGCATCGGCGCCGCGGTGACGCCGGCCACGCTGCAGGCGCTGCTGCAATGCGGCCGCGTGCGCAGCCCGCTGGCCGCAGAAGACCTGGACTTCCTGCAGCGCTTGGGCGTGTTCAAGCCCGAGGTCAGGCTGCACGCCGGCCGGCTGCGGCTGGGCGACGTGACCTGCGGCGCCGACCTGCGCGACGCGGCCGACCGCGCCGTGATCGACCGGCACCTGCTGGGCACGCGGCTGCTGGGCGGCATCTTCATGACCGGCGGCTTCTTCCTCGGGCCTAACGACTTTTATGAGCGGCTGCGCAGCCTGCCGCCGCAGGCGCTGGCGCGCATCGACATGACGCGCATCGACTTCATCAACCAGCTCTACGGCCGGCTGCCCGGCGAGAGCGAGCTCAAGCGCGCGCAGCGCCGCAAGGCGCGCTTCATGAACACCACGATGGTGGTCACGCTGCTCGGCGCCGCGGCCAGCGACGCGCTGGAAAACGGCCAGGTCGTCAGCGGCGTCGGCGGGCAGTACAACTTCGTGGCCATGGCGCACGCGCTGCCCGATGCGCGGCTCTTGATGATGCTGCGCGCCACCCACGACCACAAGGACGGGCTGCGCAGCAGCATCGTCTGGAGCTACGGCAACGTCACCATTCCGCGCCACCTGCGCGACCTGGTGGTCACCGAATACGGCGTGGCCGACCTGCGCGGGCAAAGCGATGCCGAGGTCGTCAAGCGCCTGCTGGCGGTGGCCGACTCGCGCTTCCAGGACGAGCTGATCGGCCAGGCCAAGGCGCACGGCAAGCTGGAGGCAAACTGGCAGCTGCCCGAGCAACACCGCCACAACCTGCCGCAGGCGCTGGAAGACAAGCTGCACCCCTGGGCGCAGGCCGGGCTGCTGCCGGACTTTCCCTTCGGCACCGACTTCACGGCCGACGAACTGCACATCGTGCGCGCGCTGAAGAAGCTGCAGCACGCCAGCGAGCACCCGGCCGAGCTGGTGACGATGGCCATCAAGAGCTTGTGGGAGCGGCGCGAAGCGCCGCAGGCCTACCTGCAGCGCCTGGGCCTGGACGAGGCGCGCAGCTTCAAGGACTTGTTCGTGCGAAGGCTGTTCGCGGGCAACCTCTGATCGCGCTTGCCGGGCCGTCGTGACGGCCGCCGTGGGAATCCAGGCAATGTAGGGATGCGCTTCGAGTGGGATCGTGCCAAGGCAACGGCCAACGTCAGGACGCACCGCGTTTCCTTCGGGGAAGCCCAGACGGTCATCTACGACGACTTCGCCGCCCAGTTACGATTTCTCGAAGATGCGGTTGCGGGAGATCCCGTACGCCTCCAAGCTGAAGAAGTCGGCGACGATGCGGCCGTCCGACGACGTCGTCGACTACTTCAAGGCGATGGCCAGCGCGGCGGCAGCGCTCACTCCCGCGGCGCGCCGCCGCGCAGCGCCTTGAGCGACGAGCGCAAGCCCTTGGCTTGAAGGCGGCGCTGGCGCGAGGCGGCGGTCGGCTTGGTCGGCTTGCGCCGCTTCGGCGTATGGCCCGCCGCGTCGACCAGCTTCTGCAGGCGGGCCAGCGCCTCGGCCTTGTTGGCGGCCAGCGAGCGCGCCGACTGCGCCTTGATGACGACGACGCCGGCCGACGAGATGCGCTGGTCCGCCGTCTTCAGCAGCTGGTGCTTGACGGCCTCGGGCAGCGACGAGGCCGCGATGTCGAAGCGCAGGTGCACGGCATTGGAGACCTTGTTGACGTTCTGCCCGCCCGGGCCCTGGGCGCGGATGGCCTGCCACTCGACCTCGGACGCCGCGACGACGTGCCGCACGCCCTCACCCCGCGCGCCGCTCGGCCAGCAGCGCCGCCACCTCCAGCGCCATGCGCTCGGCGGCGCCGCGGTGCGCCTGGGCGAATTGCGTCGCGCGTTGGGCCATCGCGGCGCGCTCGGGGCTGGCGCTCAGCGCCACGGCGCGGGCAACGGCGGCGCCGAGGTCGGGCAGCCGCTCGGCGGCACCGGCGGCGATGGCGTCTTCGGCGGCGGCCGCGAAGTTGAAGGTGTGCGGCCCGATCAGCAGCGGGCAGCCGCAGGCCGCGGCCTCGATCAGGTTCTGCCCGCCCAGCGGTGCAAAGCTGCCGCCCAACAGTGCAAGGTCGGCCAGCGCGTAGTACAGCGGCATCTCGCCGATGCTGTCGCCGATCCACCCGTCGGCGCTGGCATCGGGTGCTTCGCCAAAGGAAGTGCGCCGCTGCACGCGCGGCAGCGCCTGCGCGGCCAGCGCCGCCACCTCGTCGAAGCGCTGCGGGTGCCGCGGCACGACCAGCAACAGCGGCCGCGGCGCCGGCAGCGCGGCCCAGGCCTGCAGCAGCGGCGCCTCTTCGCCTTCGCGCGAGCTGGCCATCATGACGACCGGCCGCGCCGCGGCGGCGCGCCAGGCGCGGCCGCGGGCCAGCAGCGCGGGGTCGGGCGCGAGGTCGAACTTCAGGTTGCCGCTGACCTGCACGCGCGCCACGCCGGAATGGCGCAGCCGGCCGGCGTCAGCCTCGGTCTGCGCCAGCGTTCGCGTCAGGCCCGACAGCGCCGGCTGGATCAGCGGCCGCAGGCGGCGGCCCTTGGCCATGCTCTTTTCGCTGAGGCGCGCGTTGGCCAGCACCATCGGCACGCCGGCCTCGCGGGCGGCGAGCAGCAGGTTGGGCCAGATCTCGGTTTCCATCAGCACGCCGACGGCCGGCCGCTGGCGGCGCAGGAAGCGGCGCACGGCGCCCGGCGTGTCGTACGGCAGCCAGGCCTGGGCGTCGCCGGGCTGCAGCAGCGCGCGGCCGGCCTCGCGGCCGGTGGCGGTGCCGTGCGTCAGCAGCAGGCGCAGGCCCGGCACCTGGCGGCGCAGCGCGTCGACCAGCGTCTTGGCGGCCCGCGTCTCGCCCAGCGAGACGGCGTGGATCCACACCCGGCCGGGCGCGACCTCGCCGTCGTACAGGCCCAGCCGCTCGTTCCAGGCGCTGCGGTACAGCGGCTCGCGGGCTCCGCGCCACCACAGCCGGGCGAAGTAGGCCGGCGCCAGCGCACGCAGCAGCCACGAGTAGCCGGCGCGGGCGAGCGCGGGCTTCATGCGGCTAACGTCAGTGCTTGGCGGCCTCGATCTTGGCGTCGGGCTTGACGCTGCGCAGCACGGCCATCATCTGGTCCTGGATGCGCTGCAGCGCCTCGGGCGTGTGGCCCTCGAAGCGCAGCACCAGCACCGGCGTCGTGTTGCTGGCGCGGATGAGGCCGAAGCCGTCGTCGAAGTCGACGCGCAGGCCGTCGATGGTGCCGATCTCGCCGTCGATGAAGTTCAGCCGGCCGTCGGCCACGCGCTCCAGCAGCTCGGCGACGACGGCGTGGTGCTCGCCCTCGGCGCAGGGCACGTTCAGCTCGGGCGTGCTGAAGCTGGTCGGCAGCGCATCAAGCACGGCGCTCGGATCGGCGTGGCGCGACAGGATTTCCAGCAGCCGCGCGGCGGTGTACATCGCGTCGTCGAAGCCGTACCAGCGCTCGCCGAAGAACAAATGCCCGCTCATCTCGCCGGCAAACGGCGCGCCGGTCTCCTTGAGCTTGGCCTTGATCAGCGAGTGCCCGGTCTTCCACAGCAGCGGCACGCCGCCGGCCTCGCGCACGGCCACCGGCAGGCGCTGCGTGCACTTCACGTCGTAGATGATGGTCTCGCCGGGGTGGCGCGAGAGGATGTCGCGCGCGAACAGGATGATCTGGCGGTCGGGGAAGATGATGTTGCCGCCGCGGGTGACGACGCCCAGGCGGTCGCCGTCGCCGTCGAAAGCGAGGCCGATCTCGGCGCCGCTCTTCTTGACGGTCTTGATCAGCACGGCCAGGTTCTCGGGCTTGCTGGGGTCGGGGTGGTGGTTGGGAAAGCTGCCGTCGACCTTGGAATACAGCTCGGTCACCTCGCAGCCCAGGGCGCGCAGGATGCCGGGCGCCGTGGCGCCGGGAATGCCGTTGCCGGAATCGACCACCACCTTCATCGGCCGCGCCAGCTGGCAGTCGCTCGTGATGCGGTGGCTGTACTCGGGCACGATGTCCATCGTCGCGCTGCGGCCCTTGCCCTTGGCGTAGGTCTCGCGCTCGATGCGCTGGCGCAGGCGCTGGATCTCGGCGCCGTAGATGGCGCGCCCGCTCATCACCATCTTGAAGCCGTTGTAGTCGGTCGGGTTGTGGCTGCCGGTGACCTGGATGCCGCTGCTGCAGCCGTACTTGCCGCGCGTCGCGGCGACGTAGTAGAGCATCGGCGTCGTCACGGCGCCGAGGTCGACGACGTCGAGCCCGGTCGACTTCAGCCCGCGGATCAGCGCCGCCGCCAGCGCCGGGCCCGAGGTGCGGCCATCGCGCCCGACGACCACCGCCTTCTGGCCTTCCAGCTTGGCCTCCGAGCCGAAGGCGCGGCCCAGGTGCTCGGCGAACTCCTCGTCGATGGTCTTGCCGACCACGCCCCGGATGTCGTAGGCCTTGAAGATCGAGGGTTGAACTTTCATGGTCAGCGTCGCAAAGAGGGTGCGGACCATTATGCGGGCAGCGCTTGGGGCAAACTCGGCGCCCTCGCCTGCCCTGCCGAAATGCCATGCGCCACGCCCGAATCGCCCGCCTGCTGCCGCCCCTGCTGATCGCCATCGCCTGCACGGCGGCGTGGGCGCAAAGTGGTGGCGTCGGCGGCATCAGCGGCGGCAGCGTGCGCCTCGTGATCCCCTTCGCGCCCGGTGGCGCGCAGGACGTGATCGGCCGCTACCTGGGCGACAAGCTGGCCCAGCGCACGGGGCAGACGGTGGTCATCGACAACAAGGCCGGCGCCGGCGGCGTGCTGGCGGCCGACAGCGTGGCCAAGGCCGTGCCCGACGGCCGGACGCTGCTGCTGGCCACCGGCGGCGCGATCTCGATCGCCCCGCACCTGAACGCGCGGCTGCCGTACGACCCGAAGCGCGATTTCACGGCCGTGGCGCTGGTGGCCGACACGCCGATGACCATCGCCGTGCGGGCCGACAGCCCGTACAAGACGCTGGCCGACGTGCTGCAGGACGCCAAGGCGCACCCCGGCAAGCTGGCCTACGCCTCGACCGGCAACGCGACCATCTCGCACCTGACGGGCGAGTTGCTGGCGCAGACGGCCGGCGTGCAATGGCTGCACGTGCCGTACAAGGGCGCGACGCCGGCGCTGGCCGACCTGCTGGGCGGCCAGGTGCCGCTGATCGTGACGAGCGCCGCCTCGATCGACCCGATGGTCGCCAGCGGCAAGGCGCGCGTGCTGGCGACCTTCTCCAAGGCGCATCTGCCGAACCTGGCCGATCGGCCGACGGTGTCGGAAGCGGCCGGCCTGAAGGGCCTGGAAGTGCCGGTCTGGGTCGGCGTGCTGGCGCCGGCGGCGACGCCGGTGGACCGGCTGCAGGCGCTGCAGACGGAACTGCTGGCGATCTGCCGGCTGCCGGAGACGCAGGAGCGCTTTCGCGGCCTCGGCGCTGCCGTCGAATGCGGCGACCGGGCGGCGCTGGCCCGCGTGATGGACGAGGACAACGCCCGCTGGGGCCGCGTCATCCGCCAGGGCAACATCAAGACGGAGTAGCGCCGTCGTGCGCATCGGCATCGCCGGCTGCGGCGGCATCGGCCTCGGGCTGGCGGCGCTGCTGGCGGCGGCCGGCCACGAGCCGTGGCTGTGGGCGCCGCGCGGCGGCCAGGCGCTGGCGGCGGCGCAAGGGCGGCTGCTGTCCAACGGCGTGATCGAAGGCGACTGGCCGCTGCGGCAGGCGGCCGACGCGGCGGCGCTGTGCGACGGGGCCGAATGGCTCGTCGTCGCCGTCCCGGCGAACGGCCACCGGGCCGTCGTCGACGCGCTGCTGCCGGCGCTGCGCCGCGGGCAGCGGGTGCTCGTCAGCTCGATGGCGTCGCTCTCGGCCTTGTACCTGCACGAGGCCGCGCTGGCCCGGGGGCTCGACGTGCCGGTGATCGGCCTCGCGAGCACGGTGCTGACGGCGCGCCGCATCTGGCCCGGCCGCGTGCGGGTGCTGACGCGACGCGGCCGGCTGGGGCTTTCGGTGCTGCCGGGCGGCGCGGCGGCTGATCAAGCGCTGGCTGAATGCCAGGCGCTGTTCGGCGATGTCTTCGAGCGGCAGCCGAATGCGTTGGCGACGGTGCTGGCCAACGTCAACCCGATCAGCCACGGCCCGCTGGCGTTGTTCAACTGGACGCGCATCGAGCGTGCCGAGTCGTGGCCGCAGTACCACTACCTGACGCCGCATGTCGCGGCCGTGATCGAGCGGCTGGACGCCGAGCGCCAGGCGCTGGCGGCGGCGTTCGGTCTGGCGCTGCCGCCGCTGGCGGCGCATTTCGCCGGCAGCTTCGGAACGCGTTCGCCGGCGTTGGCCGGCATCGCGGAGGAACTGCACGCGGCCCGCGGAGGGCCGCCGGGGCCGACCGACGTGCAAACGCGCTTCCTGCACGAAGACGTGCCATACGGCTTGGTCTTCAACGAGGCGCTCGGTCGCGTGGCCGGCGTCGCGATGCCAGCGACGGCGACGGTGATCGAAGCGGCGTCGCTCGTCTGCGGCACCGACTTTCGGGGCGGGAACGACTTGTTAATCCCGCTCGGCCTGGCCGGCTCGACCGTTGGGGCGTTGCTCAAGCGGCTGGGCTGATGGGGCGTTGCCATTGGCTTGGCCTACGGGTGCTTCGATCGGTCGTTCTTCGCTTGCACACGCTCACGGCCGGGGGCTTCAGCACGCGAAGAAGGGCCGATCAAAGCCCAGCGAAAAGCACACGTCCGAAAACGGCCAGTCGTCACCATCCCGCCGCCTATCATGCAGCGCATGGTCCTCGATGCCGATGCCGCCTACCTCGCCGTGAAAGCACGCGATGCCCGCTTCGACGGGCGCCTGTTCGTCGGCGTCACCAGCACCGGCGTCTACTGCCGGCCGGTGTGCCGCGTGCGGACGCCGCGGCGCGAGAACTGCCGCTTCTTCGACACCCGGGCGCAAGCCGAAGCGGCCGCCTTCAGGCCTTGCCTGAAATGCCGGCCGGAGATCGCGCCGGGGCTGTCGCAAATGGATTCGTCGCGCGAACTGGCCGACACGGCGGCGCGCATGATCGAACATGCCGTCCACGGCGGCCAGGCGCTGGCGCTGCCGGCGCTGGCGGCACGGTTGGGCGTGACCGACCGCCACCTGCGGCGCATCTTCCAGGCCGTGCATGGCGTTTCGCCGCACGACTACCTGACGACGCAGCGCCTGCTGCTCGCCAAGCAATTGCTGACCGACACCGGCCAGCCGGTGACGCAGGTGGCGCTGGCGAGCGGCTTCGCAAGCGTGCGGCGCTTCAATGCGGCTTTCGTCGAACGTTACCGGCTCAACCCGAGCGGCCTGCGCCGCGAAGGGGCGCCGGCGAAGGCGGCAGCGGCGCCGCTGCGGCTGGCATGGCGGCCGCCGTACGACGTGGACGGCGTGCTGCGCTTCTTCGCGCAGCGCCAGGTGGCCGGCGTCGAGCACGTCGAAGGCCTCGTGCTGCGGCGAACGCTTGGCTGGCCGCAGCCGGGCGGCGGCGGCCGCGCCCTCGGCTGGCTGGAAGCGCGCTTCGTCCCCGATCGGCACGAGGTGCATCTGCAAGTGGCACCGAGCCTGGCGCCGAGCCTGGGCGCCGTGCTGCAGGCCGTTCGCCAGGGCCTGGACCTCGATGCCGACCCCGAGCGCATCGATCCCGTGCTCGACCGCGTGCCCGGCGCGACGCGGCCTGGAACGCGGCTGCCGGGCGCGCTGGACGGATTCGAGCAGGCGGTGCGCATCATCCTCGGCCAGCAGGTCACGGTGAAGGCGGCGCGGACGCTGACGCATCGCCTCGTGCAACGCTTCGGCGTCGCCGTCGAGACGCCGTGGCCGGCGCTCGACCGCGTCTTCCCCGATGCGCCGACGCTGGCCGCCGCGGCGCCGGAGGCGATCGGCACGCTGGGCATCGTGCGCCAGCGGGTGCGGGCGCTGCAGGCGCTGGCGGCCGCCGTCGCCGAAGGCCGCGTCGCCCTGCACCGCGGCGCCCCGCTGGCGCCGACGCTGGCGGCGCTGCGCGAACTGCCGGGCATCGGCGACTGGACGGTGCAGCTGATCGCGATGCGCGTGCTCGCCTGGCCCGATGCCTGGCCGGCCGCCGACATCGGCCTGATGAACGCGCTCGGCACGCGCGACCCCAAGGCCGTCGCGGCGGCCGCCGAGGCCTGGCGGCCGTGGCGCGCCTACGCCGTGATGAAGCTGTGGCAACAGATGGAGAACGTGGCATGAAGAACCTGGCACTGAACGGCGTCGCGGCCGTCGCCGACATCGAGACGCCGCTGGGCACCATGACGGCGGCGGCCACGGCGCGCGGCGTCGCCGCGCTGTGGTTCGACGCCCGCGAGCGCTACGCCGCCGCCTTTGCCGGCGCGGCGGAAGACCCGGCGCACCCGCACCTGGCGGCGGCGCGGCGCTGGCTGCAGGCGTACTGGGCCGGCGACGATGCCGACACCGTCGAGGTGCCGCTCGACTTGCAAGGCAGCTTGTTCCAACGCGCCGTCTGGCGCGAGCTGCTGCGCATCCCCAAGGGCCGCACGCGGACCTATGGCGAGGTGGCGGCCGGCGTCGGCGCCGGGGCCGTCGCGCGGGCGACCGGCAGCGCCTGCGGCGCCAACCCGGTGGCGCTGATCGTGCCGTGCCACCGCGTCGTCGGCGCCAACGGTTCGCTGACCGGCTTCGCGGCCGGGCTGCCGCGCAAGGAGCGGCTGCTGCAACACGAAGGCGTGCTGCTCGTATGAGGGCGATGACGGCGGGCGACGCGGCCGAACTGCTGCTGCTGGGCGCGCTGTGGGGCGCGTCGTTCCTGTTCATGCGCATCGGGGCGCCGGAGTTCGGGCCGCTGGCGCTGGTGTTCCTGCGCGTCGCCGGCGCCGGCCTCGTGCTGCTGCCGCTGGTGGCGGCGCGCGGCCAGTGGCCGGCCTTGCGCCGCCATGCCGTGCCGCTGCTGGTGGTCGGCATCGGCAACTCGGCCTTGCCGTTCACGCTGTTCACGGTGGCAGCGCTGGTGCTGACGGCCGGGCTGGCCGGCATCATCAACGCGACGGCGCCGCTGTGGGGCACGCTGATCGCGTGGGCCTGGCTGCACGACAAGCCCGGCCCGGCGCGGCTGATCGGCATTGCCGTCGGCTTCGCCGGCGTGCTGGTCCTGGCCTGGGACAAGGCCGGGCTGAAAGACAGCGCGCACGGCGTCAGCCCGGGCCTCGGCATCGCGTGCTGCGTGGCGGCGACGCTGTGCTACGGCTTCACGGTCAACTACACCAAGCGCCGGCTGGCCGGCGTGCCGCCGCTGGTGGTGGCCGCCGGCAGCCAGTCGGCCGCGGCGCTGGTGATGCTGCTGCCGGCGCTGTGGGCCTGGCCGGCGCAGATGCCGAGCACGCGCGCCTGGGTCGCCGTGGCGGCGCTGGCGCTGGCGTGCACGGCGCTGGCGTACCTGCTGTACTTCCGGCTGATCGCCCATGTCGGGCCGGCGCAGGCGATCGCGGTGACCTACCTGATCCCGCCGTTTGCCATCGTCTGGGGCCTGCTGGTGCTGGGCGAAGTGGTCCACATGCATGTGCGCCGCGACTGCCTCGACGAGGCGGGGCGCTATGTGAATCCGGAAGTCTACCAGCCGATCGCCCGGCTTCACGCGGACAACTACATCACCTCCGACCGCCAGTTTGTGCTCAAGGCCCCGACAATTGCGGATGTGCTCAAGGCAAACGAAAGCGGCGAATAGGATCCACCAACGTGCATATTCGCCTGATCAACCCAAATTCGACCGCTTCCATGACCAACCAGGCGCTGGAAAGCGCGCTGCGCGTGGCAAGTGCGGGAACCCATGTAAGCGCCGTCAACCCGACCCGGACGCCTGTCAGCATCGAAGGCAGCGCCGACGAGGCGCTGGCGGTGCCTGACATGCTGTCGGAAATCCGCAAGGGCGAAGAGCAGGGCGTCGACGCCTATGTCATCGCCTGCTTCGACGACACCGGCCTCGACGCGGCGCGGAGCCTCGCCGACGCGCCGGTGATCGGCATCGGCGAAGCCGCCTGTCACATGGCGAGCCTCATCGGCGGGCGTTTCTCGGTGGTCACCACCCTGTCGCGGTCGGTTCCGATCCTCGAGCAGAACCTCGTCCGCTCGGGGCTCGACGGACGCTGCGGCCGGGTGCGGGCGGCGGAGGTGCCGGTGCTGGCGCTGGAGAAGACCGCGGCCGCGATCCGCGACGATGGCGAGGAACTGGCGGCCAACCTGTACCTGCTGGTCGGTGGCGCGATGGCCGGGACGCGTCCGGTGCCGGTGCAGGCGATCGACCGCGTCGGCGAGGCGGTGGTCGGCGGGCGACGCCTGCGCCTGCTGGCGCTGGACGGGCATACCGATGCCGACCTGGCGCTGCTCGACGAGCGCAGCGGCGTGTTGTTCGCCGGCGACCTGGCGTTCCTCGATCGCGCGCCGACCACGCCCAATGCCGACATCGATCACTGGCTGGCTGCACTCGACGCGCTGCAGAAGCTGCGCTTCACGATGCTGGTGCCGGGACACGGGCCGATCGTGAACGGACCGCAGGCGATCGCGCAGACCCGCGATTACCTGGCGTGGGCGCGACAGTCGCTGCAGGCGTCTGCGGCGCGCGGGCTCGACATGAACGAGGCGATGCGCGAACCGCTGCCGGAGCGCTTCCGCGCGATGGGCGTGGCGGAAGAGGAATGGCGGCGCACGGTCAGCCACCTGTATCCGGACATCGAACTCGAAGCATTGCCGGTGCGCTGACTGCCTGGCTTCCGGGAACGATGCCGATGAATCTCAACCAGATCACGCTGCCGACGACGGACTTCGACCGCTCCGTCGCGTTCTACCGCGGCATGGGCTTCACACTCATCGTCCACAGCCCGCCGCGCTACGCCCGCTTCGAATGTCCCGAGGGCGAGGCCACGTTCTCGGTCCACCTTGTCGATCATCCGATCGGCGACACCGGCGTGGTCGTGTACTTCGAGTGCGCGGACCTGGATGCGAAGGTCGACGCGCTGGCCGCGGCCGGATACGAGTTCAGCAAGCTGCCGACCGACGAACGCTGGCTGTGGCGGGAAGCGCGCCTCGGCGATCCCTGCGGCAACGTGATCTGCCTGTATCGCGCCGGCGACAACCGAAGATATCCGCCGTGGCGGGTGGCGGATTAGGGCCTGTTAACGCGATTGGCATGGGCCACGCCGCCTCGCGCACTCAAGCGCGGCCCTCCGGGTTGCCGTGTCCGGCCGCCAGCCGGCAGTGCGCGGCTTGGACAGGCGGCCAGCCTGCCGCTGCGCCACGCACGGCCATCTGACGACCGGACACGACAACGTGGCCCATGCCAATCGCGTTAACAGGCCCTGGGGCGATGCGTGCGACGCTGTTCGTCCTGTACGCCGGGTCCGCGCGTTCGCGGGGATGACGGGAATTCAGGCCCCGAAGCTGTCGGCGAGGATGCTGTGGTACCAGTGGCCGGCGTCGACCGCCTCGCGTTCGCGCAGGGCATCGTCGCCGGTGACCGGGCTGCTGCCTTCGCTCAGCGCCGACAGGCGATCGCCGGCCAGGCCGTAGAGGCCGCTGACCGAGATGGCCTGCGTCGGCGAGACCAGGCTGTAGCAGGTGTTGACCAGCGCCGGTTCCGGCGCGGGCAGGCCGGCGAGGTCGGCCAGCAGCGCCAGCGCGCACAGCTTGGCCTGGCTGTTGGCGGCGAACGCCGACTTCGGCATCGGCAGCGCGATGGCGGCATCGCCGATCACGTGGATGCGCGGATGGCGGGTCGAGGCGAACGTCGCCGCGGACACCGGGCACCAGCCGCTGTCGTCGGCGAGGTTGGAGGACAGGCACAGGTCGGCCGCGCGCTGTGCGGGGATCGCGCAGACCAGGTCGGCACGCACGCGTTCGCCGCCTGCCAGCCGGATACCGCGGCCGTCCGCATCCACCGCGATCGCCTCGCCGCCGGCGCGACGCGCGATCCATTCGACCATGCCCGGATAGTGCGTGTCCCACGCCAGCTGGAACAGCGGCCGCTTGCTGAAATCGTCCTTGGCATCGCACACCAGCACCTTGCCGCCGCGTCCGCGCCGCGCCAGCGCCCAGGCGCACAGGGTGGCGCGCTCGTAGGGGCCGGGCGGGCAGCGATAGGGGTTCGGCGGCGCGATGATCGCGACCGTCGCGCGGGCGTCCAGCGCGTCGAAGCGGCGACGGAACTCGAGTGCGGAGGCGCGCCCGAGCCAGGCATGCGGCATCGCATCGGAGGTGGTGGCGTCGAGCCCCTCGATGCCGTCCCAGCGCAGGCCGATGCCGGCGGCGACCACCAGGCGATCGCCCGCATGCCAGCCACCGTCGGCGCTGCGCACGCGCAGCGCATCAGGTTCGATCGCGGTGGCCGCCTGCGCGACCACCTCGATGCCTTCGCGCGCGAGCGCATCTAGGCGGCGCGTGACCGAGGCCGGTTCGCGCAGGCCGACGAGCATGGCATTGCTCATCGGCCCGGTGATCATGTCGGGCTGGTCGTCGATCACGCAGATCGACAGTTCGGGCGCCAGCCGGCGCAGGATGCGCGCGCAGGTTGCCCCGGCGAAACCGCCGCCGACCACCACCACGCGCGCACGCCGCGTGGCGGCGCGGGCCGCGGGCAGCCAGGGCGCGAGCAGCGCCAGCGCGCTCGCTGCGGCAAGGCGCCTGCGGACGAGGTCGACGCGGGTCACTTCGCGTGTCCGCCGTCGCGCGTTGGCGGGGCGAACGCATGCGCCAGCCGTTCGATGTCGTCCTCGTCGAGGCCGCGCGCCAGTCGCGGCATCACCGTGCCCGCGCGCGCGCCGTCGCGATACTCGCGCAGCGCCTTGGCGATGGCGTCGGGTGCGCGCGTGGACAGGTCGACGGCATGGCGGTCCGCGTCCGGGCCGGCGTGGCAGGTCAGGCACGACAGCGCCAGCGGCGCGGGCAGCGGCTCGCGCGCGTTGCGCACCGGCGCGCCGGTGCCGGCACAGGCGGCCAGCAGCGATGCGGCGATGGCGATGGCGATGGCAACGGTCGCGGCAGGCGGGATGCGCGACATGCGGCGCTCCGGCAGCACGGGTCGTCCGGATGCTAGCCGACTCCGGCGATCGAGGCGACGGCACTGTCATCGCCATGCCGCAATCCGGCAACGCGGCTGTCGCCTGTGCGGCGCAGGCTGCCGGCCATCCGGCACGACACGCCGCCAAGCCGCGATCGAACCATGCCGATCGAAGACCGCCTGCAGCAGCGTTTTCCGCACTGGTTCCACGGCCGGCGCGCGCGCCTCGCGCGTCCGCTGCTGCGCGGCGCCGGGCGATGGTCGCGGTTCGACGAGGTGGATGCCTTCCTCGACGGGCATGCGCACCTGCGCGGGCTGGCGTTCGTGTCCGCGGCGCTGCGTTTCCTGCAGGCGGACTGGCGCATCGACGAGGCCGACCTGGCGCGGATTCCCGCGCGCGGGCGCGTGGTGGTCGTCGCGAACCATCCCTCCGGTGCGCTGGACGCGCTGGCGCTGCTGGAAGCGGTGGGGCGCGTGCGCCGCGACGTGCGCATCGTGGCCAATGACCTGCTGGCGGCGATCGAGCCGCTGGCCGACCTGCTGCTGCCGGTGCGCATCCTCGGCGGGCGCCCGGCGGCGGACAGCCTGGCCGCGATCGAGGATGCGCTGTGCGGCGAACACTGCGTGATCGTGTTCCCCGCCGGCGAAGTGTCGCGGTTGTCGCTGCGCGGCGTGCGTGATGGGCTGTGGCGACGCGGCTTCCTGCATTTCGCGCGGCGTACCGCGTCGCCGGTGCTGCCGGTGCGGATCGTGGCGCGCAACTCGGCGCTGTTCTATGGCGCGTCGGCGCTGTTCAAGCCGGCGGGAACCGCGCTGCTGGCACGCGAGATGTTCGCGCGCCGCCGCCAGCCGCTGCGCCTGCATGTCGGCACGCCACTGCGACTGGCAGCCGACGGCGACATGCGCGCGCAACTGCGCGAGGTGCGCCGGCTGCTGTACCGGCTCGGCGGCGGCCGCGGCGTTGCGGCGGTGGTGCCCGAACCGCTGCCGCCACCGCTGCCGGCGG